>Ga0310697_10000454_pt1 | contig 56285 bp, 43 predicted proteins | sample 172DNAGHGlowgp2_FD_203883 | JGI IMG/M metagenome (GOLD analysis project Ga0310697, IMG submission 203883) | Sheep rumen microbial communities from Palmerston North, Manawatu-Wanganui, New Zealand - 1728 DNA GHGlow gp2 (v2) (version 2) | ecosystem: Host-associated > Mammals > Digestive system >...
CGGCTCTTTAGGAACCGCGACCCCCTAGGGGGTCAAAACAAGAAGTATGTCCTTCTAAAGGATATATCTATACCCCCTTCTAAAGAGGTGTATAAGTGTCAACGATCATCTGATATACGATACCTAAATCCTAAAATCCTATTTATACTTCTTCACACGTTCGTCATTGATAATTCCTTTCCAGTTCAATCCGAATGCGAAATCATAGGTGTTGCCGTCCGTATCACGGTAGCAGCGCATGTCCCGGGGCACGTCCTCTTGTTGTTCTTCCACCGCCTTCATGTCAGCTGGCATTTGCATCGGAAGCAATGCGGATGGCTCATGATTTCCACAAATGATGTCGAGCAATGCTTGATGCTGCACATTGAAAGAAATGAGTATGGCATCGGCGAAAGGCTCAATTTCCGAAAGCACAATAGGACGACCTGTCTCCACGACAACCACCACTGGACGTTCGCCCATGGCTTTCTTTGTGTCCACTACCATGGTCATGTCATCGCGGTTGTAAGTGGTGACTTTCTTCCCCTTGAAACTTCGGTTGGTGGTCTTTTCCATCGGGTCGCCACCAGCGATGCTGACTGCACGGGCGTCTGTGGCTGTATAGTCATTGTACTGCAGACTGAGTGGCATATAACCGTTGCCGCCATTTTTCACGTCCTGTGTGCTGTATCCGAAACCATTACTCGGTTCCTGAATAAGGCAGAGAGCGAAATCTGCTTGTTCTGGGTCTTTCACCACTTCGTAATATTTTCCCACCAACGCGAGGTCTATGGGTTCCACGGTCTTCTCTTCTGACACACCTCCCCACATGCCTGGAATAGCGGGGAAATGACGTTTAGGTACATACACCTTAGCCTTTTTATCGACTGGCAATGTGGCATTGCTGTGATTCTTGAGCATCACGATGGATTTGAGTTGCGCCTTGAATCCTTCTTCCATGAAATCTGGACGACCCACAATCCGTTGCGATTCTGCTGGGTCGAGATAGGGATTCTCAAACAAACCCACGCGGAACATATTGAGCAACAAGCGGCGGGCTGACTGCTCGAAACGGTCTCTTGCGCTGGCCTCGCCATATTCCTCACACCACATCCGATAGGCTTCCAACACGGGACCCATCTCATTGTTCCCACCGAATTGGTCAACACCTGCCTGCAATATCTTGTAATGGCGCTCGGCTTCAGTCAGGTGTTCCACTCCCCAGGGTTTGCCTCCCATTGGGCTGTCAAGCACTTTCATGTCTTTGGTGATGGCCCAGTCGGTGCAAATCACACCGTCGAACTTGGCTTCATCCCTCAGTTGCTGCTGTATCATCCACTTGCTGTAACTGCCACCCACATTCTCGCCCGATGGGTCTTGATTCCACAAGATGCTGTAGATGGGCATCACAGCGGATGCCATCTGAGTGCCTTCATCAAGTTTGAATGCGCCCTCGGTGAAAGGTCGTTTGTGCATATCGCGGTTGTTGCCGGGATAGACTGCGAACTTGCCCGAAGCGAAATGAGAGTCGCGTCCTCCTTCCTGAGCTCCGTAGCCATACCAATGCTTGACCATAGTGTTCACACTCTTCACTCCCCACCCTTTTGTCTCGGGTGTGGTTTGGAAAGCGTCGCAGTATGCCCTTGCCATGTCGGTGGCCAATTTCGGGTCTTCGCCAAAAGTGCCGTTGAAACGGAACCATCTTGGCTCTGTGGCGATATCGACCTGGGGCGACAAGGCTGTTGCAATACCTAAGGCACGGTATTCTTCTGAAGCAATCTCACCGAAACGATGCATCAGTTGAGGGTCAAACGATGCGGCCAGTCCAAGCGATGTGGGCCATAGGGAGATTTGCCCGCCTGCGCCAGCATTGAACTCCGCAGTGGCATTTGCCTCATGACGTGGGTCGGAACTGATGTTGACAGGTATGCCATGACCAAGGCCTTCCACGTATGTCTGTAAGTTGTTGTTCCATAAGGCCGCCACAACGGGACTCGCAACACTTGTGACTAATACGGCGCGAAGGTGGTCTTCATTCAAGAACTTCTTCTGCTCATAGGACAGGGCGGATAATATAGAATCTTTTTCCTCACCTTCTGCATCGATTGTTGCCAAGTCTCTGCTGGCTGGTACTGCTTGGTGGCTGCTATACAGCATCAAACCTGCTATTTCCTCTATCGACAGTTTGGACGCAAGGTCGGCAGCACGGGTCTGGGCGTCCAACCGCCAGTCTTCATAAGCATCGAGGGAGTCGTTGCGGTTGAGGTCCTTGAAGGCAAATCCATCGTCGGTCAGCAGTGTGACTCCTGAAGAGGGGGTATAACTCAGCGTTGGACCGCCTCGCTGCTCCACGAGATGAAAAGACCCGACTTGACGCTCTGTCCATTTTTGTCCGTCGCACGACGAAAGAAACATAATGGAAACACATGAAAGAAATACGGTGAGAAATGATTTTGAGTAGGTCATATTAAGTAATGTTTGGGATTATTCTGAAAAGAAAAACTTCATCCAGGTTTTGTACGATGGAGAGATGTGGCTACACACTAATATCCGAAAAACTTCTTGCAATAGTCACTCAGCGTCTTCTCATAGCGTTCACTGTAGTCTTTATCATTCCACAATGGGTGACCTGAGTTGGGATACACTATCAAATCATAACTTTTGCCAAGACTGTCGTATCGAGCTTGCAAAGCATGATAGTGGGCGGGTTTCACGATACCGTCCTTCTCTCCGTAAGCGAATATGGCTGGCAATGCTGTTGAATCAGTGATATAGCTGACGGGCGATGCCACCAGTTTGATACTGTCAATCCATTCACGTGAAGCCCCTGACACATCCATGCGTTTGCCCGTGCAACTGAACACGAAATTCTCCACATCCTTTTTCTCTGCTTTCTCGTCATACGGAAAGAGTACGCGGAAGTCTGCGGGACCCACCTTGATGGCTTCAAACTTAATCGGCAACGGATGTTGGCGGCTATAGGCAAACAACATGGCCAGATGACCACCTGCCGAAGTGCCTGCGATAGCCATCTGTCGGATATGGGCGCCTTGTTGGAGTGCATAACTATCTATATGACGGATACAACGCTCTATCTCGTCGAGCATGGTCATGAGCGAAACACTGTCCTCATTCAGAAGGCTATAGTTCATCGAGGCTGTGGCGTATCCCTCCTGCACCCATTTGTAGCAATCACCATGGTGGTCTTTCTTATCACCACCAAGCCATGAACCACCATGAATGTAGAGAATGAGTGCCAGACTGTCTTTATGGGCTGATTCATGGGGCAAGTATAGGTCGTATGTGTTGTGGGCACGCTCTCCGTATGCTATATCCACAAACCGCTCGCCATACTCGTCATGCCATTTAGGCTTGAAGATATAGGCAACAACAATCGCTGCCAGAGCAATCACAGCTAATGCCAACAATGAGCATCCGCAGCCTTTTTTCAGACAACTTTTCATTCTCCTTTTTTATAGTTCATCTACTGAAGTTTCGGAAGTTATAAAATGAATACCACTTTCATCATTACTCTCTCATCCATGCAAAATTACAAAAAATCAATGAATTCAATAAGTCTTTCAAAATAAAAAGATAATTTTGCAAAAACTATTCCTATGACAATGAGAAACTTATTATTCATTGTGGCAATATGCCTGTCTATGCCACTGATGGCACAGCAAAACAAACAGTTCAAAATAGTAAAACAACTACCCATCACTGCAGTCAAAGACCAAAATCGCAGTGGCACCTGCTGGGCTTACGCCACACTCGGGTACTTCGAGAGTGAAATCCTGAGGCGCACAGGCAAAACCTACGACCTCTGCGAGATGTTTGTAGTGAACAAGGACTATATGGATTGTGCCACACATTATGTGAGGATGCATGGATACAGCCAGATTTCTGAAGGTGGCTCTTGCGACGATGTCTTAGAGGTCATCCGGCAACATGGCATCTGCCCGGAGAACGCCATGCCCGCTCCTGGGTCGCTGACGGGCGACTCGTTGGCCAACTTCAAGGTGTTCTTCCCTGAACTGGAGAGAACTGTGCGCAGCATCGTGAAAGAAGGTGCCAAGGAACCCACTCCGCATTGGAAAGATAATGTTCAGGCGCTCATTGAGTCGTACATAGGTAAATGTCCAGAGACTTTCTCCTACCAGGGTAAGACTTATACACCAAGGTCGTTCGCCGACCAATTAGGGCTTGACTTCGATGAATATGTCAGTCTGACGAGTTTCACTCATCATCCACTCAACAAATGGTTCATCATTGAGGCTCCTTATAAATGGCGCTTGAAACCCAGTTACAACATTCCCATTGACCAGTTGATGGAAGTGCTCGATAACGCCATTGACGCTGGCTACACGGTGGCTTGGGGCGGTGACGTATCTGGTGACTTCACTCGTACTGGCTTGGCGATACTGCCCGATGGTCTGACGCCTACCCAGCAGATGCGGCAGGAGCAGTTTGATGACTGGCGCTTCACTTACGATCATGTCATGCTTATCTATGGCAAGGCTGTAGATGAAAACGGCAAACCCTACTACATGGTGAAAAACTCTTGGGGAGAATCTGGTGCTTACAAAGGTATATGGTACATGTCGCGCGACTACATGACCTTAAACACCACATACCTCTTCCTAAACAGAAATGCGCTACCCCACAACTTACAAGAAGCCATGAAGGTTCACGCATTCTGATGAGTTTCTGTATGTTCTCATGCCGCAGGCTTGTTGTCTGCGGCATTTTTTCTTACCTCTTAATTCTTACCTCTTACCTCTTACCTCTTAACTCTTACTACTATCGTCCGCACGATAGTGCTTAACTCCCTTTTTAACTCCCTTTTTTTAACTCCCTTTTTAATTCCCTTTTTAATTCCAAAATCATCACTCATTTAACAAGCACTTTTTTCCGTGTTCCGTCCGAAGAACGGAGGATATAGATTCCGGAGTTGGGTGTGGATTGTACGATACGGCCGCTGAGGTCATACACTGCTTCTGGCTGACCACCATTCTTCGTTCCATCGCTTTTCACCTTCTCTATGCCTGATGGGGCACTATCTTCTGCAAGGTCAACATAGTCGGAAGCCATACCTTCAAGGTCTGTGGTGATGGCCATGATTTGTTCGGCCGAAAGGGCGTAATTGTAGATACGGACATCGTCGAAATAGGCTTTCAGCAATGGGTCGGCGTCAAATTGGCTTCGACCGAGATAGCAAACCGAAGGCTGTATGTCAGAGGGACGGACAGTGAATTGGTCGGAAGCAGCAACTTCCTCACCATCAACGTAAATACGTACTGCGACCTTGCCCTCAGAGATAGGATTGATGGTCACAGCCACATGCCTCCATACGGATGTCCTCAATTTACTGGTTCCGAGTTTCTGCTCCTCTCCATTTGATGGTTTCATCACAAAACTCATCTCCGAGCCATTATTTGGAGTGAGAAAGAAGTAGCTGTCGGTGCCGTTACCAAAGTCGAACAATCGCATCCAGCTGTCACTTGCGGTAGACAAACGCGTCCACATCGCAATAGTCATGGCATCACTCTGGGCAACCGAATATGGCAATTGTACGTAACTCTTCTGGTCGGAGAGGTTCAGGGCCGATATTCCCGATTTCTTCAAGAGATTTGTCGTCGAGTAGTGTTCTGTCCCGTAAAGCGAAGCGTCGAGATGATTGGCGGTATTGTCGGATAGATTACCGTCGAACTGCAATTGGCAAATCAGGCCTTCGTCTGGAATCAGTGTCACAGGGTCTGTGGCTTCCGAGGCCACGGAACGGTTCCCTGCATAATCCACTGCGATGACCTTATAGGAATACTCGTGACCTGGAACAGCGATGTTGTCGACAAAAGATGTCAAAGTGTCGCCACGTCCAATGGTGTTCCAAGCACCGTTGTCACTGCGTAATATTGTGTAGGTAAGTGGGCCTTCGTCCTCTGGGGCAGTCCATCGGATGCTGATGCTGCCTTGGCGGCGAGTGGTGAAAAGTGCAGTGGGTGGCTCTGGAGCATTCGTTTCGCATTTAGCGTCAACGGGCTGGAAGCGCCAGAGGAAGCGTTTCAACTCTCCTTCTGTGACACCCTCTTTAGGTGGGTCAACCACCTGAAGGACTGTACCTGAGTTGGTGGAGGGGCAATAGAGGTATTTGTTGCTGTAGCGGTTGATGATATAATAATATCCGTCCTTGACATATTTCAAGAACCATTGTTCAAGGTCGTTGTGGTCGCCACGCCAGCAAATGATTGTGGCGCCGGAACGGAGGTTCCAGTTCTTCAAGTTGAGATGGTAAGAGGTGTTGCCTGCGTTATCTATGGTGTGGAACGAACAGTCACCGTTAAGCCTCTGTGGCTTTATCTCCCAGTGTTGGGAGGTTCCGGAAGTCTTACGCGTGACACACTGGATGTTGTCGGTTCCGTTCATCGTAACCAGTTTCTTCGATGAGAGGTTCATAATCTGGTATGTGCCGTTGATGATGCCTGGAGCCACATCCTCACCACTCATGATGTTGACGAACAACTCTGCGTTGATTTGGCCTTGCTGGTAGCCTGTGCCGCCTGGCAATTCGTATGTCCACGAACGGGTTGGACCATAATCATTGAAGAACATATCCTTGCCTACACTGAGGAAGGTGAAGGTGGAATTGTTGGCCTGGCGTTCCGACGAACCGAGGAAACCATGAACCTCACCAGTCTTTTCGTTGCGATAAACGGCGCCAGATGTCCAATGGCCTCGGTCCTCGCCATATCCGATGCGAACGCCTTCCTGGCTGTCGCGGCAAAACTCACCACGAGCCTTAGAGTCAAAGCCCCACCAAATGCCTGTCTGCATGCCGTAGTTCACACCCACGATGGCCTCGCCTACATTGTGAAGCTCGTCGTTGGTCGCCAGTTTGCCTTCAGCACGCACTTTCGAGAAGAAGTTGGCGTAGGTGGAAAAGGCGCCGGCCAATTGGTGGGTGTTTCCTTCATCAATGACATCACGAAGGTCTACATACCAGTCCCAGGCACGGTCGCAATTGAGAGTGTTGCCTCCACAGAGGCGAATGCCGTCGAAGAAGGGGTCTTCGCGTATCAAACGACAGATAGCGATGAAATCTTGCTTCCACCAGTACTTGTTCTCGTCCAAATCGGGTTCATTGTAAGGCGAGATGGAGATAATCTTCATTCCCTGGTCCTGGCAGTATTTCACACTGGCTTTGATGACTTTGTACCACTCCTCCACTTTCCTCGTATAGTTTTTGAATCCAGTGGAACCGTCTGACAGTTCACTCAACATCGCACCGTTGTCGCAGTTGATGTTTGCCTCGGTCACTCCTGTGAGTCTCAAGTGGTTGATTCGGCTTTGAAGAAACCGCTTTTGGGTGTTGGTCAGTTCGTATGTACCGTCATCATTGGTCTTCACAAGGTAAGTCGGTTGAAAGGAAAGACGACCTGTACTGAAGTTTTCCTTACCGATATAATTGATGCCTCGCTGTACATTGCCTTCCGAGTCCCAAGCCGTGTCCATACCCCAATTCACGGGAAAAGACTGCCCTGGAGCGGTCAAATCGAAAACGATGGTGCAGTCCGCCACTTTTTGGGCTTGCATAAAGTCTATTGAACTCTGGGCGGAGGCTTCTATGAATACTGTCGCCGACAGCATCAAAAAAGATAGAAAACGTAGTCTTTTCATAATCATGTGTTTTTTAGTATATTTACTGCAAATATAAATATAATTATGGAATAATCAACCAGACTAAGAATTTTTTTTACTTATTTCCAGAAATTTCGGATTTACATTAGTACGGCCTGAAAGGCCAATAAACCATCAGCCCAACGCAACGCCCTAGGTTGCTAATGGCGGGTACATGCGCCCTGTAAGGGCATCGAGCCATCAGCCCAATGCATCACCCTGGGTTGGTAATGGTGGATACATGCGCCCTGTAATGGCATCGAGCCATCAGCTCAATGCATCATCCTGGGTTGGTAATGGTGGATACATGCGTCCTGTAAGGGCATCGAGCTATCAGCCCAATGCATCACCCTGGGTTGGTAATGGTGGATACATGCGCCCTGTAAGAGCATCGAGCCATCAGCCCAATGCATCACCCTGGGTTGGTAATGGTGGGTACATGCGCCCTGTAAGGGCATCGAGCCATCAGCCCAATGCATCACCCTGGGTTGGTAATGGTGGGTACATGCGCCCTGTAAGGGCATCGAGCCATCAGCCCAATGCAACGCCCTAGGTTGGTAATGGCGGGTACATGCGCCCTGAAAGGGCATCGAGCCATCAGCCCAGGGCAACGCCCTGGGGGTTTGAAACGTAATAACCGCGCCCTGTAAGGGCAAAAGCACGATAAATGCTTCAATGCTCGATGCTCTTTTAGGGCGCTGATATACAACAACTTCATTAAATCCGAAACTTGAAGTTGTTTCCAAAATAAACTAACAGCTAAAACCTAAAGGCTAAAACTAAAACCAAAACTTGTTGTGCTCAGTTGTTCCGTCGCGTCCGCGACGGCCTCTTCCCTATATCCCGCCAGGGATATTGTTGTTTAAAGTTGTGAATAGTTGTTTCCAATTTAATCATCCGCATGGCAATGGTCAATGGTCAATGGTTAATGTTCAATGGCAATAATGCGTTGTTCCGTCGCGTCAGCGGCGGCCTCTTCCTATCCCCACAGATAATGTTGTTTAATGTTGTGATAAGTTGTTTCCAAAATAAGCTACCGACAGTCTGATGAATTCACGATAATTACAAAAATGCTAACCTTTTATTTTTTCATCGAATACAAGTTAATTTATGCAAATTAAAGTTAAACCGCACATTGTCCCACTTTACTTTTCCGTTATTAATAAGTCAAACAAACAAGAAAACCGGTTTTATTGGCTTAATTTTATTGATGGACATAGTTATGTGCCCATTGAAACACATTTGTACAATTCATATTTAATGTTTCACGAGAATATCTATACGAAATTTAAGATTCTATTACTATTTGTGCTGTTGAGCGCAATGTCTTTTAAGGCTATTGCACAAGAACAAAGTCGTTTCTCCATCAATGGCTACATTACCGACGTAGACCTGAAAGAACCCATGGAACATGTCTCCGTCCAACTGTTCTGGGCTGCCGACAGTTCCTTCGTTGGCGGTACAGTCACCAACGACCGTGGTATCTTCTCTGTGGATGTGCCGTCAAGAGGCACGTTCCGACTGAAAATCTCTTTTGTGGGGTATCAGACGATTGAACGAGAGGTGACTCTACGTCGAGAACAGAACCTCGACCTTGGAAACATCCGAATGTCACAGGACGCCATCATGCTCAACGAAGCGGTCATCAGTGCCAACGCAGCACAAGTCGTCGTGAAAAAAGACACCCTCGTCTACAATGCTGAAGCCTATCGTACACCTGAGGGTTCTGCCGTGGAGGAACTCATCAAACGTATGCCTGGAGCTGACATCGACGAGGACGGAAACATCACCATGAACGGAAAGAAAATTGAGAAAATACTGCTCGACGGCAAGGAGTTCATGCTCGGCGACATCGAGACTGCTCTCAAAAACCTGCCGGTGAGCATCATCGAGAACGTGAAGTTCTACGACCAGCAGAGCGACCAGTCACGCATCACAGGCATCGATGACGGAAACAAGACGCCCGTCCTCGACTTCACCATCAAGAAAGGCATGAACCGTGGCTACATGACGAACTTCGACATCGCTGGCGGAACTGAGGAACGATATGCCATGCGGGGCATGGGAAGTAGTTTTACCGACAAACGACGTTTTGTTTTGATGGGCAACGCCAACAACAAAGAAGAGAATGCCGGATGGTGGAACCGACGTGGACTCAACACAAGCAAAATGCTGGGCACAAACCTCAACTTCGACGATGGAGAGAGACTGAAAACTGACTTCAACTTGCGCTGGAACCACCGTAATGGCGACAATCGAACTGAGAATGCCAACGAGAACTTCTACAGCCAAGATTATCGCACTTTCACTAACCGCCACTCGGGCAACCTTTCGCGCAACAACAACTGGAACTTCAACCTACGTGTGGAATGGAAACCCGACACGCTGACCAATATACTCTTGCGCTCCAATGGCAGTTACGGAACTAACGACGGAATCTCGACCTCAAAATCAGCGACCTTCAGTGGCGACCCCTACCAGTATTCAGCCAACCCGCTTGACAATGATGCTATCGAAAAGATGCATCAAGAGAACCTGGCTGTCAACAAGAACGAACAGGCCAGCCTCAGCTACGGACGCAACCGCAACATCTGGGGAATGCTCCAAGTCTATCGTAGACTCAACCCAAAGGGCAGAAACATCACCCTCCGCATCGAGGGAAGCGCCAGCGACAACAAGCAACGAAACATCTCTAACAACGATGTGTATCTTTTCCGTATCCAGAATCAGGCGGGACAGGATTCCACATACTTCACTGCCCGATACAACGAGACGCCTTCCGACAACAAAGGCTATGTAATGAGCGTTAATTACAGTGAGCCTCTTTGGAAGGGCGCGCATCTGCAGGCCAACTACGAACTACGTTACAGTCAGAACAAAAGCGACCGACAGACATTCGACTTCAGTCATGAGCCAGTCAATGTCTTTTCCGGCATTCCACCCATCTATCGTGAATGGGACCTCTGGTTCGGACCGAACTCACAGTTTGCAACCCTACAGACACCATTGGAGGACTTCCTTGACCGCAACCTCAGCCGCTTCTCTGAATACAAGAACTACACGCAGAACATACGGTTGACGCTGCGCCACAGAAAGGAGTCATACGACTACAACGTGGGTGTGTTGCTGCAACCCCAGCACTCCAACTTCATCCAGGACTACAGGGGCATTTATGTGGATACCATCCGAAACGTGACGAATTTCACACCAACCCTGGATTTCCACTACAAGTTCACCGAACAGAGCAACATCTGGTTCCACTACAGAGGCGACACCCGACAGCCCGACATCACACAGATGCTCGACATTACCGACGACTCTAACCCTCTCTATATCACACAAGGTAACCCTGGCCTCAAACCACAGTTCACCAACTCGATGAACATCTATTACAACACGTACCTATCCAGGCACAAAAGGTCGATTGTGGTCTATGCCAACTACCGCCACACTCGAAACAGCATCTCCAATCTCGTGCGATACAATGCAGAGACGGGTGGAAGCACATCACGACCCGAGAACATCAATGGTAACTGGAACGCTGACGGAGGATTCAACTTCAACACCGCACTCGACACGCTTGGACACTGGAACATCGGTACTGACACCCGAGTACGCTACAACAACTATGTAAGTTATGTGGCACAAATGAAAGCCGATGCACAGAAGAACACCACTCGTTCTTACAACATCAATGAACGACTGAATTTCAGTTTCCGAAACGACTGGCTCGAAGTGACACTCGATGGAAATGTCAACTACCAGCACACTCGCAATGAACTGCAACCCAATGCCAATCTTGACACCTGGGAGTTCAGATACGGAGGACAAGTCCTCCTTCGTCTGCCTTCGGGCTTCGAAATCAGCACCAACATACGCGAACACAGCCGACGGGGATACAATGACCCGTCGATGAACACCAACGAACTCATCTGGAACGGACAAATATCCAAATCTTTCCTCAAGAGCAAGACACTTGTCGTAGCACTCAACTTCTACGACCTACTCCGTCAGCAGAGCAACTTCGAGCAATGGGTGTCGGCTACAGGACGCGGCGAAACTCGCTACAACAGCATCAACAGTTATGCGATGTTGCACGTCCGCTACCGTCTCAACATGTTCGGTGGAAAAGTCGATTCCGAAGGACGTTACGACAAAAAATGGGGCAACCGACGCTAATGATAGCTTAATACTAAAGACGAAACGTCTCAGTCATGTCCCTGAAAGGGACGCCTCTTAATAACCGTGGGTGCATGAAGCGAAGCGCAATGCACCTACGGACCATAAGGTCCCTAAAAGGGACGCCTCTTAATAACCGTGGGTGCATGAAGCGAAGCGCAATGCACCTACGGACCATAAGGTCCCTGAAAGGGACGCCTCTTAATAACCGTGGGTGCATGAAGCGAAGCGCAATGCACCTACGGATAACAAGCGACACACCCCCCATCGACCCTGAAAGGGTCGCCCATCGTTTGATATGTCTGAAGTGAACCCTAAAAAAACTATATCTATATGAAAACAACTATGCTAACCATTGCCTTAGCCACCCTCGCAAGCGGTGTGCAGGCACAAGAGGTAGCCATCCGCCGCAATCAGGTCGGGTGTTACCCAGAACAAGAGAAAGTGGTAGTTGTCGAAGGTATAAAACCCTCGGCAAAAATACGCTTGACCACACCCAAAGGCAAAGTGCTGAAACCCAAAGTGACAAGAACAGCCGTTTCACCATGGTCTGGCAAAGAACGTCAAGTCATTGACCTCGGAAAACTCACCGACACAGGTGTTTACAAGCTATCTGTTGGCGGTCAGCAATGCGACCTTCGCGTCAGCGACCGTCCCTACCACGATGTCGCCACCGCTTCTCTCCGCCTGTTCTACCTCATCCGTTCAGGCATACCCATCGAACAAGGCGGTGCCTATAACCGACCACTCGGACATCCCGACACTCATGTTCTCATTCATCCATCAGCAGCCACTCCTCAACGGCCTGCTGCCACCGTCATCAGTTCACCTTTCGGATGGTACGATGCCGGCGACTACAACAAATATGTGGTCAATTCTTCCTTCAGTATCGGATTGATGTTTGCCGCCTATGAGCAGTTGACAGACTATTTCGCCACGCTCAAAACCGACATTCCTGAAAGTGTAAACCAGACACCAGACATCCTCGACGAGATGATGTTCAATCTGAAATGGCTCCTTACCATGCAAGACCCAGGTGACGGTGGTGTCTATCACAAACTGACCACACCGAACTTCGAGGGATTTGTGATGCCTAAGGACTGCCATCAGCAACGCTATGTGGTGGCAAAGAGCGTGACGGCCACGCTTGACTTCGCTGCTGTCATGGCTGACGCGGCAAGACTCTTCCGACCCTGTAAGGACTATGCCCGTTTCCCCGAAATAGCCACTGCTGCAGCAGAAAAAGCTTACCAATGGGCTAAGGAACATCCCAACGCTTTCTATCATCAGGAGCGATTGACCGACCCCGCTGTCTCTACTGGTACATACGGTGACGGCAATGCCAATGATGAGTTCTTCTGGGCGGCATCTGCCCTCTACCGTCTCACCCGTAAAAACCTTTATCTGGAAGACGCGCTCCGCTACCAGCCCTCTCGTTTCTCCATCCCTTCATGGGGTGGCGTAGCTTCTCTCGGTGCTTTCGAATGGATGGCCGACCCAAATATGAACGAACTGCGTGAGTCGATGACGAAGCAGATGTTGGACTACTGTGAGGAGGCTGTGAAAGATGTGGAATCATCCTCGTTCCAATCTCCCTTTGGCAACAAACCTTTCGATTTCGGATGGGGCTGTCTGGCTGAGAAATGTTGCTGCCAGGCTTTTGTGCTTCTATATGCCGATAAACTGCAAGGCACATCTAAATACCGCCGTTATGCTTTTCAAAATGCCGACTACCTCTTGGGACGCAATGCCACAGGCTATTGCTATGTGACAGGTTTTGGCGACAAGAGTCCGATGCACCCCCACCACCGCATCTCAGCTGCCGACGACGTGGAAGCGCCTTTCCCAGGCATGTTGGTAGGAGGGCCCAACCCAGGACAGCAAGACAAGGCTTCCGGCAACCTCACCTACCCTTCCAACTATCCCGATGAGTCCTACATCGATGTAGAGGAATCCTATGCCTCCAACGAAATCGCCATCAACTGGAACGCCTCGTCCGTGGCATTCCTCTGTTGGCTCGATGCCTTAGCAACTAATCTTCAATAAACAAATGCTATAATCTTCGCTTATCCCATTAGAGCAGCCGATCTCGGCTGCTCTTCTATTTTACCCTTGCCCCATTAGAGCAGCCGATCTCGGCTGCTCTTCTATAATCCATTCATGCCGTCTGCGGACTGATCACAGCATGAATGGTTTCTATGTATTTGGCCAAAGGCAGCATGTATGGAGTGAAGACAACGAGCCGTTCATCGAAGGGCGCCTCATTCACCACAATATCCTTGGTGATATCACCATTCTCGCAGACATACGAGATGATGGTCATCAAGAATTCTTCTTGGTCGGCATTCAACTCATTTCCAGAGATGAACTCCGAGAAACGACGGACGGCATTATTCCTATCCACTCCAATCATAGAACGGATGAAGACAGCGACATTGCTTCCACACGACATACCCTGCGTATAACGGTTGTAATCGTCCCTGCTACCCAATTCCTGCCATAAGATACGCTCAAGCTCCGAGATGTCAGCCTCTGTCAACTGCTCCATATCATATATCTTCCTCAATACAGGAAGGTTTCTGTTGTTCGACAGGAAGTCCAGCACACTCTGTTTATACGACATCCGGGGTGTGATGCCACCTACCGTCCCTTCATCCGTGACAACATCCTCAATATCGACGGTGAACCACTTGTTGTCCTGACCCATCAGGAATTTCAGCAAGTCTCTCAGGTCCGCACGGACTTTTTCGAGCCAAACCAATGATACCTTTTGCCAGGCTTCATTGGAGACCACTTCCTTGATGGTATCCATCTTTGCCTGTACCTGTGGAAGCGTGGCTTTCTCCTGCAGTTTCTCCGCGATGGTCTGAATCGAATGAACGGCCTTATTCGCGTTCGTTTCACCGTCAAGAAGCGACAGCTCAACCAACAACACCAGCAGGTCGAACTTCTTCGCGTTCTCATCTAAGGTATTCCTTGGAAGCAAAGGAGCGATTTCAGTACCTAACGTGTTCACATCAACCTCGGAGATATACACCCAAGCATTGTCGTCTTTGAAATGACTGACATCCGACCATTTCTCCCTGACAGAGATATGGCTGTCTGACAGTGACATCACCTGCTCCTTCAACAACGCCTTGAGTTCATCGTGGAGTTGCTTCGTGTCTTCCTCCTCCTGATATTTTTGGTGCTGCAAGTGGAAGGCAATCTTTGCCCTGAGTGAAAACAACTTCTCCGTCAACGACTGCACAACGGTCACCTTCTGACCTTCGGGATTCTTGTCGAAATACTCGAAGTTCCTGCACCAGTCGAAGATGTAGAAGCATTCCTTGTCCTTTCCTGGTCCGAAGATATCTTTCGACAGACGGGTACCACGTCCAATCATCTGCATGAACTTAATCTTGCTCTTGACCACCTTGAAGAACACCAGGTTAAGCACATCGGGAACGTCAATGCCAGTGTCAAGCATATCCACCGACACGGCTATCTGGGGATTACCGTCACGTATCTCGAACTTGTCGATGAGGTCCTTGGAATAGGTCACGTAGTTGTCAATCAGTGCGCAGAAGTCGCTGCCGCCGCCTGCGTATTCGGGATAGAGCGCATAGAAACGGTTCACAATCATCTCTGCATGGCGGTGGTTGTAAGCGAAGATGATGGTCTTGCCTATCCGCTCACCGCTCTGCACTTTCTGACCGTTCTCCATCAAATCCTGCAGCACATGGTCTATCGTGTCCTTATTGAAGATATAACTGAAAATCTCGTTGTTCTCGATATTACGGTGATAATCATCGTCGTCTATCGCCTTTTTCGTCTTCTCGTACTCCCAGACTCTTTCAAGCTGGTCTTTCTCTTCTTGGCTCAGGCTGTCGTATTTGATGCCCTCTTTCAATATCAGTGAGCCGCGCTTGAAACCTTGGTAGAAGACAAGGTATTTGTCCGACACCGCATCCTCCAACTCATAGGCGTAGTTGGGCACACCTTGCTCCATCTCGAAAATCTCGTAGGTGCTGCGGTCCACCTCATCCCTCGGCGTGGCGGTCAGTCCCACCAACAGACTGTCGAAGTAATTGAAGATGGCGGAGTACTTGCCGAAGATGGAGCGGTGGGCCTCGTCGATAATCACCAAGTCGAACCTCCCGACGGAAAAAGCCTTCTCGTCGGTGTCGATATAATTAATCATGGTCTGGTACGTGGAGAAGGTGATTCGTGCGTTGGTGTCGGGGTCTTTGTCTTCACTCAGAATCGAGGTGGTCATGTTGGGCAGCAACTTGACGAAGTTCTTGTGGGCCTGACCGACCAGAGGAATCCTGTCGGCGAGGAACAGCACGTTCTTCACCCATCCGTTACGTGTCAGCACATCAACCAAAGAGATGGCGACTCTCGTCTTGCCGGTTCCGGTGGCCATCACCAAGAGTCCTTTGCGGTGCTTGGTGTTGAAATGCTCACAGACGGACTTGATGGCCATCTTCTGATAATAGCGGTCGGTGATGCTGTCCTTCACACTAAAATCGTTGATGTCGTGTCGTTTCCGTTTCTGTATCATCAACTCCAGATCGCTCTCGGTGTGGAAAGCGTACAACCGCCTCGGGGGATAACCCAAACCGTCGATGATATGGGTCTCAAAACCGTTGGTGTAGTAGATGACTGGTCTAATGCCGTATCTCTTCTCAAGGCAGTTCGCGTAGAGTTCGGCCTGGTGTTTGCCCTTGACGGGAGAAGCGCTTGTCCGCTTGGCTTCAATCACGGCAAGGGGCATGCCGTTGCTGCCGAAGAGCACATAGTCGCAATAGCCTTTTGCCTTCATCGGAAAATCAAATGTCTCAGCTGCCATCTGACCTTCAGTAGTGGTTTGTTCACTCTCCGCAAAATATCCGTAGGGCATTCCCTCGACTTCCACCTCGATGCACGCTTTGGAGGGTTGTATCGCGCCTTCGGTGTCAAGCACATCCCAACCTGCTTCTTTCAGCATAAGGTCGATATAGAGTTTTCGCGTCTCGGCCTCGGAAATGTCTGTCGGTACTTCCTTGACTGGAGTCTTGTCTTCTACTGCCTCCTTGATTGCTGCCTGAACGATGGTTGACTGTGGTGTCACCGTCACTGTTGTCGGTGTCAGACTTGGTGTCTCTGGTTTCTTGGGGAGCAGTTTTTCGTCAAAGGGTACAACCTCACTGATAAGGGTCAGTTTCTGAAGGATGGCGGCAACAACATTATAGATGTTGAGCAGACAGAAAAAAGCCTCTCGCTTTGTCACGGGAATACCATGCGCACCATTGTTGCCCACCTTGCGCACATAATGCACAGCCATCATCACCTTCTCGTCTCCAATAAAACCACGGAAAACCTCGCTATCTACCAATTCAAACAACGATGCCCTTTCGGGTATCTCGATGTTCTTCATCACATAGAGCGACCTGACCACATACTCCAATGCCTTTCTTGCGCTGATGGCACTGAGGTCGGGATTGCTTACCTGCAATTCCTCTGCCGCAGCACAAAACTTGTGCAAATCGGTCAAGCCTAATTCCTGTAGATAGTCGAAATTCCTCATAGTGGTTTAATTAAAGTAATAGTCCATACGGCTGTTGAATAGCGTCTCTGTCTCGGTGATGGATTGCTTGATAAGAGCCTTTTGTTTCTCTATCGCATCTATCTTTGAAGCAAATTGGTCTTGCAATTCCAATGAAGGTATTATAACCGGTATAGACCCTACAAGTTTCATATTAAGATTTGCTTGATTTCCTCCTTGTGCCATCGCTCGAATGTCTTCATATTTGATAAGCAATAATGTATAAATGAAATCCAAATTGCTTACCTTTTCATCTAATATTATGGCTGCACAAGCTTGGTTTGTTGCAGCGCTTATCTTTAATTTTGCTATTTGTCCTCTTGTCTTACCTTGACCATACATAGCCATTAAAAGAGTGTTAGGAGGGTATATTTTACAATTTGTTTCCTCTATTGCTAATAAAGTTATTCTCTCTTCTGTATTGATGATTTCACAATTATGAACTTCTGTTGTCTTGACCCAATGAATATCTCCACCATAATATAATTCTTCTTTTTCTCTGCTTGGTGTAGCCCCTGTTCCTATTTTGGCCACATCTCCCAATTTCTTCACCTCCCATCCTTTTTCATTCGTCACAGGGTCACCGAACATATCATAGAAGATGGATTGGGCGAGTTGGTCATATTCTTTCAGTTGTTCCTTTTTCTTCTCGATGATACCCGACAGAAGGTCAAGTTCCGAAACAATACGCTCCTGCTCGGAAAGATGAGGGACGGGAATGGGGTAATTTAAAATCTCCTTTTTATCCCCACGTGGCATCTTCTCACCTTTAGCATAGTGCATTGCAAAATCGAAAAAAAACTGTGTAGAAAGGCATTTGTACAGATAAGATGTATCAAGAAGATTGAAATATCTGTCTTTTCTTCGTATAGCCAAAACATCACCGTTACAACCACCAGTTCTATCAGCAAGCCATATTTTTTTTAAATAGGGACGAATATTACCGATTAGTACATCGCCTTGTCTGTATTCTGTTAATCCTACATCTTCAGGGACATTAGTGGCTAATGTCCTACCCAGGCAGTTTTGTAGAAGGTTGTCAACTCCTATATAATTTTCGATTGTGATGTCTCGAGATTTAATTCGTGTTTTTGCATATTCACATACCTCCCCCAATTTCTTATATGTCCATCCTTCTTTCATATATTCTTCCCTATTATGTTATCTCTCACTTTTGTCTGATTATTTTCGCTTCTCCTGCAAAAGCGCAGATGTAGGCAGCGATGTTATTCAGGTTATGAAATCGACTATAGTCACTGTCGGCGGGCACTCCGTTAACGGTCTGCATGTTGTCGAGTTCCCATGGAGCGAGTATCAACAGCCTCCCGTTTGCACAAGCCTCGAAACGACGCTTTTCCGGTTTCCAATGTGAGCCGATAGGCTCTTTCTGCAAATGGATGAGAGGATAACCCTTCTCCATACATTCGTTTTTCATCATCAACTCTCCCCGTGAAATGCCTGGCGTTACTATCACTGTGGCTCCAACCATCACAGCCTTCACCCATTGATCATGCTCTCGTGCATAGTCGGCTGTCTCTTCATACGGCTGTCCGCTTACGGGATGGTGCCTATGGCATTGCACCTGCACCTTGTGTGCCCATCGCAACAGGAAGAGATTTCCAAACGCACCAAAGGAACGGTTACCAATCCGCACATGCAGGCATCGCTGCATCACGTCGGGCAAAAGGCGGCGAATGATGGCTCGGCGCGGATTGTCATGCACGTAGGCTATCATGGCTTCTCGGTGTCTGTTGTCAAGGCATACGGTATCATCGTAATTTTCGTCAAAGAGCGGCCTGTTTTGCCGTTGCACCAAGGCATAATATTCCAGCCGCTGCGTTTTTGAAAGACTGCGCACCAATGACCCTTCAGTACTGTGATGTTTGGCTTTCTCGCGCAGCCATTCCGGCACCTCTGGCCTGCTACAATCGGACGATATCGGACGATTGGCGGATTTAGCGAACCACTGTTGCTGCCAGTGGCTGGTGCAGGAGGCCTTGAAGGCTTGGATGATATCACCGAGGCTCCATTGCATCGGCTCCAGCACCTCTATCACGCCATGGAAATGGTCGGGCATGCAGACACAAGCATGCACTGCCACACGGTTGCCATGTACTTCCTGTTTTTTAGGCGTCAACTCCCAAATCTGACGAACCATCTCACCCACAGCCGATAGCTGCACCCTAGGATGAACAGCATCACCCACCAAATGCCCAAGCAACGCCTCGCGCCCGCTAATCACCAATGTCACGAGATAGGTTCCACGACCATAGTAGTCATGCCCCGGGTTGCGTGGACGATAGGATGCGCCGTTCATCATCACTCCAGATACTTCTCCTTAAACTCAGCCATTGCCTTGTTGATTTCCTCTTGCAGCGAGGCTATCTTGCCAAAGATGACTTCGGGTGCATCGTAATCCACTTTTACACGCTCCACCTCCTTGTATTTGTTGATACTGAGGTCGTAGTCATTATTGCGGATTTCATCCACAGGCACGAGGAACGACTGCTCCTTGCGTGTTCTGCTTTCCTCACCATCCAAATTCTTGAATCGCGCAACCACATCGGGAATGTCGTTATCCTGACACTCCGTCCGCTTCTGGTCGAGCGTGAAACCATCGGCTTTCATATCATAGAACCACACCTTGTCCGTTCCACCCGCATTGGTCTTGGTAAAGACAAGGACTGCAGTGGAGACACCCGAATACGGTTGGAACACACCCGACGGCATGGAGATGACCGCCTGCAAACGCTGATGGTCTATCAACTCTTTCCGTAATGCCTTATGCGCCGTACTGTTGCCAAACAGCACTCCGTCGGGAACGATGCTCGCACAACGACCACCCGTCTGCAGCATACGGATGAACAGACTGACAAACAACAGTTCCGTCTTCTTCGTCTTGGTGATGGCCAACAAGGACTTGCTCACAGCCTCATAGTCCAGACTGCCCGTGAAAGGCGGATTGGCCAAACAAAGCGTGTATTTGTCTGCATCTGTGTTGTCGGTCGAAAGGCTGTCACGATATTGGATGTCGGAATTGTCAGCACCATGAAGCATCAGGTTCATCGCACCGATGCGGAGCATGGTGAAGTCGGTGTCAAAACCATGGAACATACCCTTTCGGTAGTGGTCGGCATTCTCCTTTTTCAGCAGTTCCTTCTTGTAATGCTCCTGTATGTATTTGGCACTCTCCACAATGAAACCCGCACTACCCATGGCTGGATCGCAGATGGTGTCTTTCAATGTAGGCTGCATGATTTCCACCATCATGCGGATGATATGGCGAGGCGTACGGAACTGCCCATTATTGCCCGAAGCAGCCATCTTGCCGAGGATATACTCGTAGGTATCGCCCATCGTGTCACGGTTGTTCATATCGAGGTGGTCGATGCCTTCCACTATCTTGGTCAGCGTCCTTGGGCTTTGGATGATGAATGTGGCATTCTCCATAAAACGGCTATAGGCCGATTCCTTGCCTTCGTTCAGCGTCTTGATGAAGATGAAGACATCCTTGCTGACCGTGCGGTACATCGTCTCTGGGTCCTTGTTCTTGAAGACGCTCCACCGAAGGTCGTTATAATCCACATCCCTGTCCGTATCGGGATTGTGCCATTGGCCGGGCTTGAATGTAGGGTCTTTGATAGCCACACCGAAAGCGTTGGCATTAGCTTCTTTTGTCCGTTGTGCGTCATCGAGCATCTTCATGAAGAAGAGGTAAGTCATCTGCTCCAATATGGTGATGGAATTGGTGATGCCACCTGTCCAGAATGTGTCCCAAATGCTGTCTATCCGGTTCTTAATCTCGCCTGTAATCATTGTATCTGCTTAGTATTTCGGTTAATTTAGCAAATTTACACATATTCCATCAAATACCAAGAAAAAGACGGCAAAAAAGTATCGTCAATACTATCCTCATGCCCCAATTAGAGCAGCCGATCTCGGATGCTCTCCCATTTTTCCCTCTTAGAGCAGCCGATCTCGGATGCTCTCCTATTTTTCCCTCTTAGAGCTGCCGATCTCGGATGCTCTTCTATTTTGCCCCTATCAAGCAGCCGTTCTCGGATGCTCTTCTATTTTGCCCCTATCAAGCAGCCGTTCTCGGATGCTCTCCTATTTTTCCCTCTTAGAGCAACCGATCTCGGATGCTCTCCTATTTTTCCCTCTTAGAGCGGCCGATCTCGGATGCTCTCCTATTTGCTCTTCATTTTGCCCTATTATCTCCTTCTCTTAGAGCAGCCGATCTCGGATGCTCTTCTATTTTTCCCTCTTAGAGCGGCCGATCTCGGATGCTCTCCTATTTTGCCCTCTTAGAGCAGCCGATCTCGGATGCTCTCCTATTTTTCCCTCTTAGAGCAGCCGATCTCGGATGCTCTCCTATTTTTCCCTCTTAGAGCAGCCGATCTCGGATGCTCTCCTATTTGCTCTTTTCTTTTGCCCCTCTTAGAGCAGCCGATCTCGGATGCTCTCCTATTTGCTCTTTTCTTTTGCCCCTATCAGAGCAGCCGTTCTCGGTTGCTCTTCTCTTATATTATTTCATCTTATTTTTGAAAAAACAACACAGAGTCCATATAAAAAAGTTCCCAAAGGACCCACCTGTTATATAATCGCCAGATGAAATCCCCCAGGAACCCAAATCAGAATGCGTTAAGGTCTATTCGCGACCTTCCCAAAAGTCTTCCTCCCAATCGGTATTGTAATCTCCACGGTCAGGGGCAGAAAGGTACAAATAATAATTGGAACCCAAAACATTTCGGGCGGAAACTCGAGATTTTTTAATGTTTCCGCCCGAGATAATAATCCAAAGCATGATATTTATATTGCTTTAGTCATCTTTCGCCTCTTCGAATAATTGATTGCTATCCAATGTCATGTACTCATGGCGCCCTTTAGCATGAATAAAAATTCCAATCCTGCATAAACCTCTCCATTTTAACATTTACTATGAAACATTTGACATCCCCTTTTTTTACCCTTCTCTTCTCTGTTCCCTGTTGTTCCCAGTTGTTCCGTCGCGTCCGCGACGGCTCTCCCCTATCCCGCCAGGGATATCCTGTTGTTTAATGTTGTGAATGGTTGTTTCCAAAATAAACTAACAGCTAAAACCTAAATTCTTAACTCTTAATTCTTAACTCTTAACTCAATTATTCGTCATAATCGTAGGTCACTTTCTCAATGTTGATGAACATCTGCCGAATTCTCTCAGCATCATACTCTGCCTTCTCACGTACATCTACATAGAGGGGGTCGAGTTTCGAGCCATTTTGGATTTCCTTGTAAGTCTGCTGACCATTGGCTCTGCTCTTGATGACTGTATGTATCATCCTACCTCTATCAAAATAGAACCTGAACTCGTATTCTTTCTGTTCACCTTCACCATCGGGCGACCAATAAGGATTGTGAATATAAGCGAAGGCCAACTCGCCACTCGCATCGTAAAGGTACTCCTCATAGTACTGGAGAGCGGCGAAATTGTATTTCCTTGTGGCGAAGTTGAGGTAATGCGAGGGATAAATCTTGTCTTCCTCGCGCTCATACCAGTACATGAAAATATCATCTTGATGACCGCCTGTACCGGGCATCATCTGCTGACCCTTCAAATGATAATAATCAGCATAATCCGCACCATCATTGGGATTCGTCCCCTTATGGGTCTCTATGTACTCTTTAGCCGACGCGTATCGCTGGCGGATGTCTTGCATTTTGTCCTGTGCATAGGCGATATGTACAGATGCCACAAAACAGCACAAGAAAATAATAGTCTTTCTCATAATGCTCATATTGTTTATTGATTTACTCTGACGCTTAAGTAATATGACTAAAGTTTCGGAAGTTATAAAAAGGAGTTAAATAGGGAGTTAAAACAGCAGTGCTGGCTGGAAATTAAGCACTTTCGTGCTGGACGATACTACTGCAATTCAATGCTATTGTCCTGTGAGTAGCGCATAACTCCCATGAGCGTAGCGAGTTTACTTCCATTTTTAATTCCATTTTTACTTCCGATAGTTAAGTATATGACATTTGATGTCGGTTAGCGCTCTGCAAAGTAAACAATTCTTGACGATAACACCAAATGAAAGAGAAAAAAAAACTTTTCTTTGGGTATTCAAGCATTTATTCGTAACTTTGCACTGAAATTAGGGGAGGTAACTTTATACCCCAAATTAGTGAAAGCGTTTTTTAAGGTAAGGATAAAAACGAATATGAAAGAAGACATATATTACGAAATGCCGCAAGGCAAACGTGAAAGCGTGATTTCGTTGATAGCCGATTACCAAGGCAATGAAGAGGAATTTTCCGATGTACAGATAGATGATGAAGAGATGATGCCGGTCCTGCCGCTCCGAAGCATGACCTTGTTCCCAGGTGTCATCATGCCTATCGCTGTGGGAAGGGAGATGTCGTTACGACTCATCAATGACGCCTACTCCAAGAACATGATTGTAGGCGTTTTCAGCCAAATCATCGACTCGGTGGAAAGCCCCACTTTTAACGACCTCAACAAACTTGGTGTCGCTGCACGAGTATTACGCACACTTGAACTACCTGATGGCAACCACACTGCCATCATTCAAGGTCTGACACGTATCGAACTCATGAGCATCGACCATGAATACCCCTATCTGCAAGGCAAAGTGGAGAAAAGACCTGAACAGATTCCCGACAAGAACGACCATGAGTTCAAGGCCGTGGTCGATTCATGCAAGGAAATGGCCGATAAGTTCGTCAAGTCGCATAATGGGTCGCTTGTGGAATCAACCTTTGAACTCAAGAACACCAACAACAGGGTGTTTCTCGTCAACTTCATCAGTTCCTCACTGCCCATCAAGAACTCGGAGCGTTTTACGCTGCTTAGTATCGACAACCTCACAGAACGTGCCTACAAACTCTTGAGCATCCTCAATCGTGAGTTCCAGTTCGCCATGCTCAAGGCCAACATACAGATGCGCACTCGGGAGGACATCGACAAGCAGCAACGTGACTATTTCCTCCAGCAGGAAATGCGTAACATACAAGAGGAACTTGGAAATGGATACGACCCCGACATCGAGGAACTCAACAACCGCAGACTGGCCAAGGATTGGTCGGAAGAGGTGGACTTGCTCTTCGTCAAGGAACTGAACAAACTGGAACGACTCAACCCGCAAGGACCTGACTACAGCGTACAGTACAACTACCTTGACACACTACTCAACATCCCTTGGAACGAATACACCAAGGACAACCTCAACATCAATAACGCCGAGCGTGTGCTCAACCGCGACCACTACGGCATGGAGAAAGTGAAGGAAAGAATCCTCGAGTACCTTGCCGTACTGAAAAAACGTGGCGACCTCAAGAGCCCCATCATCTGCCTCTACGGCCCTCCAGGTGTGGGCAAGACATCATTGGGCAAGAGCATCGCGACGGCCATGAAACGCAAGTATGTGCGTGTGTCGCTGGGTGGTCTTCACGACGAAGCTGAGATTCGCGGACACAGGAAAACTTACGTAGGCGCGATGCCCGGACGCATCATCAAGGGCATTATAAAGGCTGGCAGCTCGAACCCTGTGTTCATTCTCGATGAAATCGACAAGGTCTCTCAGGCCAACTTCAACGGTGACCCCTCGTCTGCCTTGCTTGAAGTGCTCGACCCGGAGCAGAACAATGCCTTCCACGACAATTACATCGACGTCGACTACGACCTCTCTAAGGTGATGTTCATCGCTACAGCCAACAACATCAGCGCTATCCCTACTCCACTGCTCGACCGTATGGAACTGATTGAGGTCAGCGGCTACCTTACCGAGGAAAAGATTGAGATAGCCAAGCGACACCTCATCCCCAAGGAACTGGAGAATGTGGGTATGCAGAAGAAAGAAGTCAAGTTCAGCAAATATGCTATCGAGGAACTGATTGAACATTATACTCGCGAGTCTGGTGTACGTGAACTGGACAAGAAAATCAATAAGATACTGCGGAAGATAGCACTCCAGCAGGAAAAAGATTATGTGTTAACTCCTATCGTAAGCCTCGATGCCAACGACATCGAAACTTACCTCGGCCCTGCTGAGTTCAACCGCGACAAATACCAAGGCAACAAATACGCAGGAGTGGTGACCGGACTGGCTTGGACAAGCGTCGGCGGAGAGATTCTCTTCATCGAGACCAGCCTGAGCAAGGGCAAACAAGGTAAACTCACACTGACGGGTAACCTCGGTGACGTGATGAAAGAATCGGCCGTCTTGGCACTGGAATACATCAAGGCGCACGCTGATAAATACGGCATTGACAACCGAGTGTTCGACAACTGGAACATACATATCCATGTACCAGAGGGTGCCGTGCCCAAGGACGGCCCTTCTGCAGGTATCACTATCGCCACCTCCATTGCTTCGGCATTGACACAACGGCGGGTACGTAACAATGTCGCCATGACCGGCGAAATCACTCTCAGAGGAAAAGTGCTGCCCGTAGGTGGCATCAAGGAGAAGATTCTCGCCGCCAAACGTGCCGGCATCACCGACATCGTCATCTCCAACGAAAACGAGAAGGATATACGACAGATTCCTGAAAAGTATGTGGAAGGACTGACTTTCCACTACGTGGAGAACGTCAACGAGGTGCTTGCTTTCGCTCTGCTCAACGAAAAAGTGGAGAACCCTATCGACCTCTCCGTTAAGGAAGAAGAGAAGAAGGAAAAATAGTCAACTTGTTCTGCTTTTCTCACAATGCAATTCAACCTACAGCACACAGATTCTGGCAGCAAGGCTCGCGCTGGCATTATCAACACCGACCATGGGCAAATCCTTACACCCATATTCATGCCGGTGGGAACTGCCGGCACCGTTAAGTGTGTTCACCAACGCGAACTGAAGAACGACATCAAGGCGCAGATAATCCTCGGCAACACCTACCACCTCTACCTCAGACCTGGACTGGAGATTCTTAAAAGCGCTGGCGGCTTGCACCAATTCAATGGCTTCAACCTCCCCATGCTCACCGACAGCGGAGGTTTCCAGGTGTTCTCTCTTGCTGGCATCAGAAAAATCAGCGCTGAGGGCGTGGAGTTTCGTTCACATATCGATGGCTCCAAACATTTCTTCTCGCCTGAACGTGTAATGGATATCCAGCGCATCATTGGAGCCGACATTATTATGGCTTTCGACGAATGCACACCTGGCACCGCTGACTATCAATACGCCAAGAAGTCACTGCAACTCACCGAGGATTGGCTCGACCGATGCATCAGTCGTTTCAACAGCACTGAACCTCTTTACGGTTATCAACAGACGCTTTTCCCAATTGTACAAGGCTGTACCTACAAAGACTTGCGCCAACATGCTGCGGAGAACGTGACCGAAAAGAATGCGGATGGCTATGCCATTGGCGGTTTGGCTGTTGGCGAACCTACAGATGTGATGTATGAGATGATTGAGGTGGTCAACGCCATCTTGCCCACCGACCGCCCTCGCTACCTGATGGGCGTAGGCACTCCTGCTAACATCCTCGAGGCCATTGAACGTGGCGTCGACATGTTCGACTGCGTCATGCCAACACGCAATGCGCGCAATGCCATGCTTTTCACCAAGCACGGCATCATGAACATGAGAAACAAGAAATGGGAGAACGATTTCACACCCATCGACATTGAAGGTGATGCCTACGTTGATATTGACTACACCAAAGCCTACCTACACCATCTCTTCAAGGCAAAGGAATACCTCGCCTTGCAAATCGCATCTGTCCACAACCTCGCTTTCTACTTATGGCTGGTTGGAGAGGCACGAAAGCACATCCTCGACGACACTTTTACCAAATGGAAAGAACAGACGCTGAAAGCGGTTACGGCTAGGCTGTAAAACATGATTTAGATTTAATTGTTGTATTAATAATGATTGAATAATCAATATTTTATAAATATTTGTTTAAGTAAAAGTTTAAGTAATTTTCTGATTCCCTGACTGTGGACATCGACAACAAGGACATAGAAGAAACAACAGCTGAAAACGCCGAGGACAAAACCATCTCGATAGATTCCAACGCTAAAGAAACTATAGAGACTATGGAAACTATGGAATCTACACTCGCCTCTAATGACTCAGCTAAGCCAACAACAACTCCGTTCAAGGAACGGTTTGCTGACTGGTGGGCATTGCATAAGCCCATCTCAAGGCTCGACCGCTATATCATTATCAAATTCCTCGGCACCTATTTCTTCTCCATCGCACTGATCATGTCCATATCGGTCGTCTTCGACTTCAACGAGAACATCGACAAGTTCCTGGCCAAGAACGCACCTTGGAAAGCCATTTGGCTCGACTACTACCTCAACTTCATACCCTACTACTCCAACCTCTTCAGCCAGTTGTTTGTGTTCATCGCCGTGATTTTCTTCACGACGAAACTTGCCGACAACTCCGAAATCATCGCCATGATGTCAACAGGTATGAGTTTCAAGCGGTTGATGAAGCCCTACATGATTTCGGCTGCCGTGATTGCGCTTCTTACTTTCGTGTTAGGAGCATACGTCATCCCGAAAGGCAACGTGAAACGCGTGAAGTTTGAGAACACCTACAAGCGAAGACGTGTCACCACCTACGCAACCAATGTGCAGCTGGAGGTGGATACGGGTGTTGTGGCCTTGATCCAACGCTACGAGGACCGTAACAAGATGGGATACTCCTTCGAACTCGATAAGTTCAGGAACAAGGTGCTAATCTCACAACTTAAGGCATCCACCATACAGTACGACACTCTCTCGGAAACCCCATATCATTGGATTCTGCGCAACTACACCATACGTGACTTTGGTGGTATGCGCGAGACAATCACACGAGGTGCCCAAACCGATTCCATCATCAAGATGGAACCCTCCGACTTCCTTATCACCAAAGGTCAGCAGGAAACCATGACTTCACCAGAGTTGAGGGAATATATCGAGAAGCAGAAACAACGAGGCTTCGCCGACATCAACGCTTTCGAAGTGGAGTATTACAAACGAGGCGCATCGTCTTTCGCCGCTTTTATCCTTACCACCATAGGATTGTCGCTATCTGCCAAACGACGCAAGAACGGTATGGGTATCGCACTGGGCACCGGACTGACACTGACGTTCGCCTACATCCTTTTCCAAACCATCTCGGCATCATTCGCCATCAACTCCAATGTGCCTCCCCTACTGGCGGTTTGGATTCCAAACATTGTATATATCATCATCGCCTTCTTCTTCTACAGAAACGCTCCTAAATAATGTTGCTATCGCATGAATGGAAAGGAAAGGAAGACGCATTAACACACAGAAACAAAAAACATTATGAATTTCACCGAACTGCCCTTAGCCGATGAGGTGCTCGACGCACTCGACGCCATGCGCTTCACCACTTGCACACCCATACAGGAACAATCCATCCCACCTATCATGGAGGGACGTGACCTTTTGGGAGTAGCACAGACTGGTACGGGCAAAACTGCGGCATATCTGCTACCAATACTGAGCAAACTTAACTCGGGCGAATACCCGCAAAACCATATCAATTGCCTCATCATGTGTCCTACACGGGAATTAGCTCAGCAAATCGACCAACAGGTTGAGGCTTTCTCTTACTACATGCCGGTGTCGGGAGTGGCTGTATATGGCGGCAACGACGGAATTCGATACGAACAGGAGAAAAACGGACTAAGACTCGGTGCGGACATCGTGACTGCCACACCGGGACGACTGCTCTCACACATCGCCACTGGAAATGTCGACCTCTCGCAACTGAGTTTTTTTGTGCTCGACGAGGCCGACCGCATGCTCGACATGGGTTTCTATGATGACATCATCAAGATTGTGGCACAACTGCCCGAAAAACGACAGACTATCCTTTTCTCCGCTACCATGCCGCAGAACATACAAACCCTGGCAAAAAACATCCTCCACGACCCTGTGGAAATAAAGATTGCCGTGGCTAAACCCGTGGAGAAAATCCACCAGATGGCGTATGTTTGCTATGAACCGATGAAAGACAAAATCCTCATTGACTTGCTCACCAAAGAGCAAATGGACCGTGTGATTCTCTTTGTATCGTCGAAGCTGAAAGTGAAAGAAATCACACGTATGCTGAAAATGAGGAAGATGGATGCTGAGTGCATGCACTCCGACCTGACCCAGGCTGAGCGCGACGAGATTATGCTCCGATTCAAGAACCGACATATCTCCATCCTTGTCGCCACAGACATTGTGGCACGAGGTATCGACATCGACGACATACAGACCGTTATCAACTACGACGTACCACACGACGGAGAAGACTACATCCACCGTATCGGACGAACCGCTCGTGCCAATCGCGAGGGAGAGGCGATTACACTTGTCTCGCCTAACGACATTGTCTATATGCAGCGTATCGAACGTCTGATGGAAAGAGAAATAGAGAAACCGCAACTGCCTGAAGGTTGTGGCGAAAGCCCTGAATATATAGCGTCAAGAGGTGGCAGAAGCGGAAACGACAGAGGAAGAGGAGGCCGAAACAGGCATGGCAGACATAGAGGAAACCGTGGCAATGCTCATGATGGCTCACACAAAAATGGAGAATTGGCAAATAAGCACAAATCCAGTCAAAAAAGCCAGAATCTGCCTCCCAAATCTGAAAGCCAAGGTGCTAACTCACCGTCAAAAACAAATAAACGCAGGCACAGGGCCAATAACAAACCAAGCGCAAAAACAGAACCACAAACTCCTAAGGAATGAGAAACCTCTGCATCGACATCGGTAACACTCGCACCAAATTCGCCGTCTTCGACAATGCGAAAGTCGTCGACAACTGGACTCTCCCCAATGACAGGGAGTTCATCATCGATGACCGTTATGGAAAAATCGACGGTGCCATGATGTGCAGTACGATTGATGTGAAAGAGAACATGATGGAGGCTTTCCTTCAACTCCCCTGCCCCATCCATGAAGTGTTGAACTGGCAGACTCCCATTCCGGTGGAGAACCTCTACTCTACTCCCCAGACTCTGGGTATGGACCGGCTTGCGGCTGTGGTGGGCGCTCATTCATCTCAGCCCAATCACGACATTCTCGTCATCGACAGCGGGACGGCCATCACTTACGACTTCATCAATGCCAGCGGACAATACCTTGGGGGCAATATCTCACCTGGGGTCGCTTTGCGGTTCAAAGCTCTTCACAGCTTCACAGCACATCTGCCATTAGTGGAGGAAGAGGGCGAAAAACCTCCTTTCGGCATTTCCACATCAACAGCTATCCGCTGTGGCGTTATCGACGGCGTACGACACGAAATTGAGGGGTTCATCAATGAAACGATAGTTAAATATCCTAATCTTTTGGTTTTTTTAACCGGCGGACACGATTTTGATTTTGATGTCTCCCTAAAAAAGCGTATTTTTGCCGACAAATTGTTAGTACTTAAAGGACTCGACAGCATTTTGAGCTTTATTCAAGCCCTACCAACAGACAAAAAAGAATGAATATCGGTTGATTGACAACCGAAAAACAGAGATATAATAAGAATGAAAAAGACCTATCTACTGGTGTTGTGCACCGCGCTGTCTTTGTTGGCGCAGAAATCACAATCACAAGTCAATTCACCTTACACACGCTACGGTTTCGGCACCATGGCCGACCGCGCCATGGGTTTCAATAAAGGCATGGGTGGCGTAGCACTCGGTTTTCACAATGGCAAGCAAATCAACACGGCCAATCCAGCATCATACGCATACGTTGATTCGCTCAGCGCTCTTTTCGACCTCGGCTTCTCCGTACAACACGCCAACTACAAGATGGACAAAGTACAACAGAACGCGCAGAACGCCAGCTTCGACTATTTCGCCTTTCAGTTCCGTGGAGCGAAGAACCTCGGATTCACGCTCGCATGCCTGCCACTGACAAACATCAATTACAATTTCTCATCCTCCAGCGAGGTGCTGAAAGATAACGATGACTACTCCACAAGTTATTCTTTCTCAGGTGAAGGTGGGTTGCACAAAGCGCTTTTGGGTATCGGCTGGCGTCCTTTCTCTACTCTGGCCATAGGTGTCAACGGCGCTTTTATATGGGGTGACTACACACACAACATGAACATGACATTCAATGAGACCAGCGTCTATAACATGCAACGTAAATACACGGCTAACATCAGCACTTATGCCGTTGACTTTGGATTGCAGTATGACCTTAAGCTTAATAAGAAGGACATGTTGACCCTCGGTTTGACGTACGGCCTGGGACACGAAGTGAACAATAAAGCCTACAGACACACCAACACGCTTAGTTCTTCAGTAACGGTGGCTCAGACTGTGGACACCATCTCAAATGCTTTTGAATTGCCTCAGACCTTCGGAGCGGGACTAACATATTATCACGCTGACAAACTACGCATAGGAGCTGATTTCATCCTGGAAAAGTGGGCCGATGTGAAATTCCCGTCGCAAGACATGAACCAGAACATCAACTCTCCAGCTTATGTGGCAACCACCAACCAACTCTATGATTCATGGAAAGTGTCTGCGGGACTCGACTACTGTCCAGACAACGCCAGCCCTAAGTTCTTCAAGCACAACATCTACCGTGTAGGCGGTTTCTACTCCCACTCCTACGCTAAAGCCGACATTACCAACACAGTTACCGACAAACCATACGAACTGGGAGTGTCTGCAGGTGTGGGCATTCCCATCAACAACCGTAATATTTGGCACAACTCACCATGCCTGAACATTAGCGCGCAGTGGGTGCACACCGTCATTCCATACCTCAGCGCATCGACCATGAAAAAAGCCACACTGAGGGAGAACTATTTCCGCTTGTGCATCGGACTGACCTTCAATGAACGGTGGTTCTACAAGTGGAAAGTGCAATAAAACTTAGAAGCGAGAGATGAAAAGGCTCCTACCTTTGGCTATGCTTTTGTCGCTGCTGATGTTGGCATGCGGTGAGGATGAGGGCAATTTCGCTCCCGCCATCGAACAACGCGACTCACTGCCCATTCTCAAGTCGAGGGGGGTATCAACACTCATCTCCGACTCTGGAATCATCCGCTACAAAATAATAGCCGAGGAATGGTACATCTACGACCGACGCAATCCTTCTTTCTGGGCTTTTGAAAAAGGACTCTTCCTTGAGCAATTCGACGAAGAATATCATGTCAAGGCCTTTGTCAACGCCGACACCGCTTATTATTATGACCGAAAGGAGTTGTGGGAACTTCGCGGTCGAGTGCTCGTGAAAAATCTTAAAGGCGAGACCTTCAAGACTTCTCTGCTTTATTGGGACCAAAAAAAGCACGAACTCTATTCCGACCGTTTCATGGAAATCAAGGGCGAGACACAAGAACTCTCTGGCTATGATTTCCGTTCTGATGAACGTATGACTCGCTACAGCATACACAGTTCTAAGGGCGCATTCCCTTTGGGCGAGGACAAACCCGCCACGCCCAAGCCTGATGCCAAAACCATGGCTGAGTACGCCGACACCACACAGCACACCGGGGCTCCTGCGGCCAATAATAACAACATGGTCACCACTCCAAGGAATTCCAACCCGGGAAAGGTGACACCATCTACCCCTAAGCAACCAAATCGGAGTGTCAAGACCGACAACCGCACACCCAATGCCGCCCCAAACAAACCACGCACCGTGGAGCAAATAAAAAAACAATAGTAAAACACTCAGAAAGGCTTTTTGTCAATTAAAAAAGTGCATTTTAAGCCCATAAAACCACTATTTTCATCGATAAAAGTATTTTTCCGAGTTTGTATTACCATTAATCCGTTTTTTTTTCGTAATTTCGTACGAAATTTGCTGATGATACCGCCTTACCTGCTATTAGGTGGTATTAATTTTGTGGGATAAGCGTTTTGAAAGCTCTGGTGATTCAGAAAAATTCGGATGCCCTGCCCCCCAAAAAGAGAAAAATAAATAATTAAAAAATATCAATAAACAAAATGGCAGTTTTACAAAAAATCAGAAAAAGACAGATATTGCTCGTGTCAGCAATAGCAGCAGGTCTTCTTTTCTTCATCTTGGAAGCAGCTATGGAAAGTTTGCCATCACTGCTGAACCAAAACAAAATCAACGTTGGTGAAGTGAATGGTGAGAAACTCACTACTCAGGAGTACCAGAATCTGATTGACGAGATTCAGACCGTTTACGAGATCCAAGGACAATCGACTACAGGCGAGGATGCCTTGAATCGAATCAAGGACGAGGCATGGAACAACTACATCCAGACCCAGCTCATCAAAGACGAGTGCGACAAATTGGGTTTGGCTGTCAGCGACGAGGAAGTTCAGGACTTGCTCCGCAGTGGTGCCAGCCAGATGCTTCAAATCCCAATGTTCATGAACCAACAGACAGGTCGTTACGACTACTCCATCATCCAGAATTTCGTTACACAGTACAACGAAATGAAGAAAAGCGGTCAGCAGATGCCTGACGAGGTGGAGAAGATTTACAAATACTATGCTTTCGCACAGCGTACACTGCGCCAGCAGGCATTGATGAACAAATATCAGACGCTCCTTTCCAACTGCTTCCTCTCCAACCCCGTTGAGGCTAAGCAGACTTTCGACCAGGAGTCAACCACTAGCGACATCCTTCTTACCACTGTACCCGTATCGAGCATTGAGGACAAGATGGTGGAAGTGAACGACCAGGACATCAAAGCCAAGTACGATGAGAACAAGGAGCAATACAAGCAGTATGTGGAGACTCGCGACATCAAATATATCGACGTGCCTGTCAAAGCTAGCAAAGCCGATATCGCTCAGCTTGAGAAGGAGATGCAGCAAAGCGCCGAGGCTCTTCGCGCTGCCGCTACCGATAAGGACGTTGAACTCGCTATCAAGAACTCCGAGACTGAGTTCCGCTACACCAACTTGCTCAAGACCAAGAACGCATTCCCAATGGCCATTGCCAGCCGTCTTGACTCTGTTGCCGTTGGCACAACCACTGCACCTGTATTCGACGCAGCCACTAACAGCTACTACGCTTTCCGTCTCGTTAACCGCACTCAGCAAGTAGACTCTGTTCTTATTCGCCAGATTGGTGTTCCTGGAGCAGACGAGGCTGCTATCGCCAAGACTGCCGACAGCATTTACAACGCTATCCAGGCTGGTGCTAACTTCAAGGAAGTGGCTAAGAAATACAACCAGACCGCTGATTCTTCATGGTTGAGCACTGCAAGTTTCGAGAACATTCCTGTAGATGCCGACAACGTTACTTTCATCAACTCCATCTATGATATGCAGGCAGGTCAGGTGAAGAAAATCACCCTCAGCAACGGAGCCACAGCTATTGTGAAGTTGGAGCAGGCTAAGCACCCCATTACTAAATATAATGTTGCTGCTATAGTACGTGAAGTACGCTTCAGTGAAGCCACCTACAATGAGACTCTTACTAAACTGAGCACTTTCCTCAGCGAGTATAAGACTGTTGACGACATCACAGCCAATGCAGAGAAGAATGGTTTCCATTTCCTCGACCTCAACGACATCACCAGCAATGGTCATAGCATCGCCGGCGTTCATGCCACACGCGACGCCATTAAGTGGTTGTTCGAGGACGCTAAACCTGGACAAGTTTCTCAGCTCTATGAATGTGGCGACCAAGACCACTTCATGGTGGTAGCCTTGACTGGCATTAACAAAGCTGGTTATCGCGACTACAACAAACTCAAAGACATCATCAAGGAAGAAGTGCTTATCGACAAGAAAATCGCGTTCATTTCCGACAAAGTGAAAGGTGTGACCAGCATGGCAGATGCACAGAAAGTGGAGAATGCAAAAACCGACACCATCCGTGGCATCAGTTTCAACAATCCAACATTCGTGCCTTCAACAGCTGCTAGCGAGCCTATCATCAGCGCAAGCGCCAGCAAGACTGAGAAAGGCAAGTTTGTCGGTCCATTGAAGGGCAATACTGGTATCTATTTCTTCCAAGTGCTCAACAAGAACAAGAAGAGCGACAAGTATGATGCCAAGACACAGCAATCCACACTGGCCAACAGGAACCTGCAGTATGCAGCCGGCAACGTTATCAACGTGCTCTACCTCAACGCCAAAGTGAAAGACCAACGCTACATCTATTTCTAAAATAACACACACTACACAACCACTAACAAAACTAACGGAAAGGGATTGCACTCGAGTGCAATCCCTTTTTATTTGCAATTGATAGAAAGAATGAATGAATGTATGTATGTAAGTATGAATGATTTATCGTTGGCTTGTTGAACTCCTCAAATTTAGAATTCTAGAATATCTAGTCCATCTAGAATATCTAGTCCATCTAGAATATCTAGTCCATCTAGAATATCTAGCTCATCTAGAATATCTAGCTCATCTAGAACATCTAGAATGTCTAGAATATCTAGAATAAAGCTCAAAAAGACACTGATAGTCCGTCGTAAGCGTAATGAACGTTCGGCGGTAGTAGCGCATCAGCCACAGCATGAAGGCCCATCTCATGGCACATATGTACAAGATAAGTCTGCTTAGCGTTCAGCTTTTCTGCCAATATCAATGCTTCCTCAAGCCTTTGGTGAGTGGGGTGTGGAATAATCGGGCGTAAAGCATTCTCCACTAACAAAGCAGCGTCTTTAGCGAATGGAATCTCTGTTTCAGGCAATGTACTCATGTCGGTGATATAGACCAGGTCGTTGATGCGGAAACCGAGGATAGGCAATTTTCCATGCATCACTCTGAAAGGGGTGATGGTCATTGTTCCAACAGTAATAGGTTCATGTGGTTCCGCTACATGCATGTTAAGTTCAGGCACCCCCTTGTATCGCTGTTCCTTGGGTAGGAAACAATAAGGCATTCGCTGTATAAGGTGTTTGGCACAGAACTCATCGGCATAGAGATCCACCTCACCGAAGAATTTGGAAGGACGGAGGTCGTCTATGCCATCCACATGGTCAGAGTGTTCATGGGTGATGAGTATGGCGTCAAAAGAACGGTCTAGGTCAATCTTGAGCATCTGCTCACGGAAATCCGGTCCACAGTCAATCAAGATTCTCGTGTCCCCTTCCTCAACGATTGCAGATGTGCGAGTCCTGCGGTCGCGTGGATCACTCGACCTGCAGACTTCACAATGACATCCAATCATAGGCACCCCAATGGATGTGCCTGTACCTAAAAAAGTGATTCTCATAATTCATTCTTTGTTGCCATACCGAAATGCCGAAACATCAATACGCCGAAATAGCCAAAAGTCAAAATAACGATATGCAGATATAACGAAAATAACGATATGTCGAAATAACGATATAACGCTATAACGAAAAAAATCAGATGATATTAACCTCAGGTTCAATGCGGATGCCGAACTTTTGGAAAACATCCTCACAGATGGTGTTGCAGAGTTGAAGCACATCCTCACCTGTGGCACCGCCAAGATTCACAAGCACCAACGCCTGCAATGGGTTCACGCCTGCCCTGCCCATCTTTTTACCTTTCCAGCCACACTGGTCAATGAGCCATCCTGCGGGTATCTTCACCCCATCTTCCAACTCATAGTACGGCATGGAAGGATAAAGGGGGTGCAACTTTTCAAATACCTCCCGACCAACAACTGGGTTCTTGAAAAAACTGCCGGCGTTACCTTGCACCTTGGGGTCGGGCAACTTGCTCTGTCGTATACGTATGATGGCATCTCTTACCATGGACGGAGTGACAACATCCTTGTCGGCTAATTCTTGCCTTATGTTACCATAATCCAGGTGCGGAGTGAACACTTTATTGAGCCGGTAAGTAACATAAGTGACTGCATACCTGTCTTTCAACTCCTGTTTGAAGATGCTTTGGCGATAGCCATAGCGGCATTCGCCAACAGAGAACATGCGTTGTTCACCAGTCGTGAGGTCGATAGTCTCTACCTTTTGAATGACATCTTTCACTTCCACACCATAGGCTCCGATGTTCTGAACGGCAGAAGCCCCCACCTCACCGGGAATGAGAGAAAGGTTCTCCAATCCAGAGAAGCCGTTGGCGACACAATAGGCCACCACATCGTCCCAGACCTCAGCAGCTCCTACACGAATGAAACGATAGTCTGTGGTATCGTCTACCACCTCTATGCCCTTAATGGCTGAATGCAAGATAATACCATTGAAATGTCCGGTAAACAAAAGGTTACTTCCTCCACCAATATGTAAATAACGACATTGGGCTATCTGTGGAAGAATCTGAAGCAGTTCTTCTTCAGAAGAATACTCAATGAACCTGTCGGCACAGACATCTATACCAAAGGTGTTATATGGTAATAAAGAGCAGTTAAGGATATCTTTCATCGTTGATTGATTCTAATTCTCGATCTCGACCAATTGCCATTCACCGTATTTACGGAAAGTGTATTTCACGAAAAGTCCGTTGCTCACTCCCTGAACCAACAGGTGCTTCACATTCTCGCTGAAATAGGCTTGTCCGTATTCTATGTTGACCAATACATTCTTGGGCAATGGCATTTCCTTGGCCAGTTCAAACCACTCATCGGGTGTAAGTTCTTCTGTTCCTGTATCAGTCATTTCATCATCCGTCATATCACCGACTTCTTCTGTGATGGGAATATTGAAGGGCAAGGGGTCGGCGATGTTCTCACGCTGGAAAACGGAATCCGAACTGAAACGGCAGTAGAAGTCAAGAAAACTGCCATTTGGCGTTTCGTCCATTGATAATTTGTCCACTTCCGTGAGTTTCCAAACACCATCAATCCTGCAGAATTTGTATTTGTCGATTTTTCGTTCGTTGAGATGAATCCATTCCACATTGACGGTATTCACCGATGTGTCTTTCTTGAGCTCCAGTTCATCTTCGCGCTCGTAGATGGTGGTGTAGAATTCCTGAGAGGTAAAGATGTTCTCATTGTTCCATTCTTCTGATGTTAAAGGATTGTTTTCTTCTTCTCCTTTCACCTTCAATGGAAACACAACTCTTGAGTTTTGGAATTTGGGATTGGAGACGAAATTGAAGAAGAAATCATCGAACAACTCATCGGCAGCCTTAGGCAAAGGCGTCTCCTCGAAGAGTTGCAGTTCATCCTCTTCCTCCACCTGCTCCACTGAATCGTTCTTTTCCCCTTCGTCATTGTCTATGTGTGCGACCTTGATACCATTTGACAAGTCGCATGCACAAAAAAGCAAAGAACTGGAAATCAGCTGAAAACCAAAACGAACAAACTTTCTCATCTGTTAGCGCTAAACATTACATTCGATAATTGCAAAATAAACATGCAAAATTACGAAAAAACAAGGGAACAGAAAAATTTTGGAGCAATTATTGAACCCGGATTTATGTCCGAATCGTATCCGATTCTCATCAAAAATGGAACATAATGATGGGCGATAAATCGAATCCAAATGCCTAGTCCATGTGGAACATCTCTGGCAACGGAATGGAAATGGGTGAGTTGTCTGGGTTCACTTCCATAATATCGGCCATATAGTCCCACCATTTCTGAACGATAGGGTTGTCGCCCATATCCTGACTTCCTGCATCGCCTTTTGTCTTTTGAAATGCAAAGAGAATATTGGTATCCTCATCGAGATAGATGCTGTAGTCATATACACCACCCTTCTGAAGCAGCTCTTTCATCTCGGGCCACAAGGCTGCATGACGTTTCTTGTACTCTTCCTTGAAACCTGGTTTCAGGAACATCTTGAATGCTTCTCTTTTTTCCATAATAAAAAATATAGGTTATTGGTTATATGTTGAATACTTACTTGAGGCCATAGATTATAAAGGCAAAAGAAGCCCCATCCGGTAGAAGGTAACGACGAAATCGAGGATGTCGCTACTAAGCGATTCTGTTTCATCGTATTGCTCTTTCACCTTAGCGTAAATTTGATTAGCTGATGATGGAGAGGCGAACAACTGCCAAAGAAACACACTGGTTGGATTGAGGTTGATAATTCCATTGAAAGACTGTGCCACCTTCCCTGTAGGTACCAGTATGCCCTCGTCTGCGATTTTTCGGAAGACGAACTCAGGATGAACCTGAAAACAACGTTCACTGATGTCAGCTTTATGGGTATCGACATAATCTCCCAACTTGTCGTCTGGAAGAATGAACAAAGGGTCACTAACGGCTTTCGACCCAGGATAGACAATCTTTATCTTGTTTTTCATTGACATCGTTTTTTTCATAAAAAGAATCCGCGGAACAATATGATTCCAGCGGATTCTTTATATATAATCTGGTGTTCAGAATAGTTTCAGGAATTGTTAGATGCTGTGTTGGGTGTATAGAACACCATGTTCTTTTCACCCTCAACATCCATGGTCACTGCTGTATAAGAAACGAAATCTTTACCATTGCCTTCTGTAAGGAGGACGGCATGGTTCACGTATGTGAATTTTCCGCTTTCTACAGTGATGTTTTCTGATGGTGTAGGTAGAGTCTGAGGAGCAGATAAATTATTAAACCACAAGTTATCTGTACCGGTAGTGAGTAATGCTTCAGGCGTAAGTGGATTACCTTCATTGTCAAACACACCACTGCCATCGTATTTGCCATTATTATTGACATCGACAATAACATAACCTTGAAGATTCGAATGTTCAATAGTCAAAGAACATAAAGCAATGTAATTGTTTGGAACAAATGTTTCGACTTCAAACTCTGGTTTAATCCAAGTATTCTTTTTCATAACTTATCTTATTTTGTTTAGTAACAAACCATTCTTTTTTAGCACCCTTTACAGAAGAGCGCATATCAGATGCAAAATTAACCTTTTTAATTTGTATCTCCAAGATTTCTTTGTAAAAAATTAAAAAAAATGAAATTGAATCGTTCTTTCGATTGAAAATTGAAATTTTATGCAGTCTGTTTCTCAAATCTCACTTCTCTTCCATCGTAAACTTATCGAAACGGGCCTTGCCTTTATCACCATAGCAGAACAAACCAATACGGATACCTTTCCAAAATCCGATTCTCATGCGAAATGCTTCTCCTGCAGGATGAAAATGAATTCCATCAAGACTGTAATAAAACTGATGGTTGTTGGTGAAGGTATCGTTGGTAATTCGGAAATGGACACGCTTAAAAGAACCTTTCTTGACCAACTCACGCTGACCGTTTGTCTCCACAAAGATACCTTGAGGCGTCACACCTACAGCATGGAATTGCTGACCTGTGCAAGCGAGTCCCGAAAAGCAATCGCCTTGAACATCTAACATGGTGTTGCTTTCTGTAACATACCCCATGACTTTCTGAGTGAGCATATTCCGGCTTGCCATGAGGTTGTCTGCTGGTAGGGCATGTATGGTCAGCCATCCCTTGCGTTCTGTCAGCGACCAATGGTCGTTCTGAGGGTTGTGATTCCACTGCCACTGCAGACCGAGCGGTCCAGAGAAGTCGTCATCGGTCTGTGGTATCGACCTTGAGTGTGAACTGATGGGTTTACGCCATTCGCTCACAGGCTCTCCGATGCCGTTGCCGTCCAGGTCCTTTCCCATCAGAGGCCACTCGTCAAGCCAATGTACGGGTTCAAGATGTACCACTCTTCCCAGAATAGGCGTCTCCTGGAAATGATAAAACCACCAACTGCCATCAGGGGCATCGACAAGCGCACCTTGATGTGGACCATTGATGGTGGTGGAACCTTGTTCTAACATAATCCTACGTTCGTATGGACCATAGATGTTGGTGGAGCGGAGAACAGTTTGCCAGCCCTGCCCTACTCCACCTTCAGGAATGATGAGGAAGTAATAACCGTTTCGCTTCAACCATTTTGTGCCCTCTGCTACAGGCCCGGTATAGACTGTCACACCATCATCGAGCAACTGACGGCCGTCGGCCGACATCTTGTGAACGATGATGGGGCCAGCGCCATGTTGGCTTCGTCCAAGATATGCTTGGCCATCATCGTCCCACAACGGACATGGGTCTTCCCACTTCTTCACGCGTTGCACCAAATGGAGGGGCTCCCATGGACCATGGGCGTCAACAGCTGTTGTCATATAGAGACCTTCATCGGGCGTACAGAAATAGACGTAGAAACGGCCGTTATGATAACGGATGGAAGGAGCCCACGAACCGCCTGCATAATGCTGGTTGTTGTCCCAACCTGGTTCGTCAAAACGATTGTAAATCTGACTGATATAATGCCAATTAACCATATCATCCGACTCCAGCACCTGCATACCGATAAAGTGGAAATCGGAGGCGACCATATAGAATTTCTCTCCTACTCGAATCACGTCGGGATCAGAGAAGTCGGCATTCAACACGGGGTTCTTGAATGTGCCGTCAAGCTGGTCACCCCAAATGGGGAGTGACGGCTCGTCTTTATGCTGGGCGGAAGTGGCCAATGAGAAGCTCAATGCCACAACACAGAGATAAGGTATTTTCATATCGATAAGCATCTATATTTTGACCAAGCAAATATAAAGATTTACATCCGTTCAGACAAATAGTCAAACGCTTTTTTTGTAAAGATATAGCGTTCACAGCATGAATATTATTTCATTTTATTTAAGCACATGGATTATTTCGTTATAAGGCAGAAGTAGAAAGGTAGTTGAAACACGTTGATTAGGGATGTAAAAAAAGGACGTGATTATGATAAAAATTCATAATCTTTCATGGCAAACATTCGTTATCTGAAAATAAATATATACCTTTGCAAAGATATAGGGCAACGTATTATGTCCTTCTGCCTGTGAACAACGAGCCTTTAACGCTCTGCATTGTCAGGCTAATCATGTCGGAATCAAATAAAAAACATAGTAGCTATTATGAAGAAAATCATCTTGTCTTTATTATTGGTGGCAGCACTGCCATTCTGCGCCAACGCACAAAAAATCACTTATTTCGGCAAAGCCAAGATTATGGCCTGCCAAGAAGCCTCTTACTACATGCAGGGCGCGGTGAAAGAAGTTGACGGGAAAGTCGTATTCACCGAAACCATTGAACTGCCAGGCAAGTCAAAGGACGAAATCTATAACCATTTGCTTCAATGGGTAAGCCTGCGTTTCATGCCCAACTCCGAGAACGGTGTATGGTACGAGCGGTCGTATTATAAGAACCGTGACTACGCGTCCATTGTTTCAAACGACAAGAATGCCGGAAAAATGACTATCAAAGCCGACGAGGAATGGGTGTTCAGCAACAAGACACTCGCAAAGGACTTTACCCGCGCTTTCTACAACCTCGACTTCTCAGTGAGCGACGGTAAGGTCGAGATGAACATGTATAACATCTTTTTCGACTACGAAGCCAGCAACAACGAACGGATGATTGCTGAGGAATGGATCACGGACGCTGAAGCCATCACGAAAGATGGTGCTGGTCTGCACCGCCGTTTCGGAAAGTTCCGTGTGAAAACCATTGATGTGAAAGACGAACTGATTGCAGAGATAAAGGCCGCTGTCAACGATAAACAATAAACTCAGGAACAGTGAAAAGCGACGAAGTAGATAAACTGATAGAAGAAGCCCTGGCTGAAAGCCATGGGGGAAAACACAGGAAAGCCACAAGTTCCACTGCCAATAAGGCCAAGGCGCGTCAGATACTCAACATCATCTTCATGCTCGGCGCATTGGCTACGTTGGTCATCTATTTCGCATGCCCTGACCAGAAGATTCTTTTCTTCAGCGTGGGATTCGGTTCAGTGCTTGTGAAAGTGGCTGAGTTTTTCATCCGTTTCTTAGGCTGAAGAAAAGTTTTTCAGAGACGAGTGTCGTGTCCGATTACATGCAACATTAGATGACGAATTGTAATACAGAAGCCCATACGAAAGCATTGAAGCGTTTATTCCAAATAGCGATTTTTCTGGCTTGTTGCATAACGAGTCATGCCCAACGTATCATTGGCGAATTGGAAACCAATACCGACCAAGACATGATTATGGGGCCTGACACCACCAGCAGGGACAAAAACAACAAGAAAGTCGTCCCTGTCGATGTCAAGGCTTGGACCATTGATGAAACCACAGGTACACGCACTGAAGTAGATGTCGATACACTACACCATCTATACCAAAACAACGATTTGCCTGAAGGTTTCGAAGGCCACTACAACACATTGGGAAACCTTGGGTCGCCAAGACAAAACCGTATCTTCTTTGAACGAAATGAAGGCTACGACTTCATCTTCCTCAACACGTACGACATGTTCTACAATGAACCCAGCAGTTTTCATTTCCTCAACACAAAATCGCCTATTACAAATGTTTCGTACAACTGGTGTGGAACACGTAACACTGGAGACGACCACTTCAAGGTCCTATTCTCGAGGAATGCGGGAAAACTCTTCAACTTCGGATTCCTTTTCGACTACCTCTATGGACCAAGTTATTACGACAACCTCTCCACGGCATTCATGAACGGAACCATCTTCTCATCCTACACTGGCGACCGTTATAACTACCACCTCATCTACCGACACAACCACATGAAACAGGCAGAAAGCGGTGGTATCTACGACGACCTCTACATCACTAATCCCGAAGGTATATCCAACAACTTCAACACGGGCGACATTCCCACCAATCTCGACCAGACCTGGAACAGACAAGAACATGACGTGGCTTTCTTCAACCACAAATACAACATCGGATTCACACGAGAGGAAGGCGACTCCACCAACCTGCATGAAGTATTCGTGCCTGTTACCAGCATCTTCCACACCTTCAAACTCACACGGTTCGTGCGAAAATACACTTCCAACATTCCCAATAGCACTTACTACACCAACCGATACCTTGAAACCAACGATGACAACATCATCAAAGACCGTACTACCAACCTCACCATGCGCAATACGGTTGGTATCTCACTCTGTGAAGGTTTCAACAAATACGCGGCAGCAGGTATCAATGCTTATGTGGCTTTCGAGAACCGGCGCTACACTCTGCCTGACACGCTCGCTGAAGGTACACGTTATGAACAGAAATACAACGAAAACGGCGTTTTTGTTGGAGGACAGCTTATCCGTACACAGGGACACCACATCCATTACAATGCGACCATCGAGGCTGGTGTGGCTGGCGACGACGCCGGAGACTTGAACCTCAACGGCCATGGCGAACTTAACTTCAAACTGCTGAAAGACACTGCGCAGTTTGCCATTGATGCCTTCATGACTCGAAACGTACCCTGTTTCTACTACGAGAGATTCCACAACACCCATGCATGGTGGGACAAAAAAGACCAGTATGACAGTGAGCTGCGAACAAGAATACAAGGAACCGTCACACTGGAACGCACCCATACAAAACTGTCAGTCGGAGTAGAGAACATCTCAAAATACACTTATTTCCAAAACTACCAGACACTCATCAGCGAGGAAACCGCTTCTTCCCCCGCTGTCTATTCCTACGCTGTGGAACCCGTTCAGCACTCTGGCAACATACAGATTATCAGCGCTAACCTCAGACAGGATTTCAAGGCCGGGCCTCTCCATCTTGACACTGATGTCACTTACCAAGCCAGCTCTGATAAAGATGTCCTACCCTTGCCTACCGTATCCCTATTTGCCAACCTTTATCTGAAATTCAAGATTGCAAAAGTACTTGACACCGAATTCGGAGGCTGGCTGAACTATTTCACCAGTTACTACGCTTCCGACTATGCGCCGGCCATCAATCAGTTCGCCAACCAAGACAAGACATATCGCATGAAGATTGGAAACTACCCCATCCTCACTGCGTACGTCAACTTCCATCTCAAACGCACCCGTTTTTATTTGATGTACTACCACGCCAACCAAAGCGATGGTAATTACTTCTGGGCACCTCATTATCCCATTGCGCCTTCACACATCAAATTCGGACTGAGCTGGAACTTCTATGACTAAAGAGCATATGAACTAGGATAACTAGGAAAAGTTGTGAATTGAGAATAAACTAATCAATCATAAAGACATCCTCTATGGACAAATATATCAAAATCAACCCCTCTGACAACGTTGCTGTTGCCTTGCAGTCTCTCGCTGTCGGTGAGCAACTGGACATTGACGGCGAGCTCATCACCATCCAAACTGCTGTCAACGCCGGACACAAATTCTTGCTCAAAGACCTCGACAAGGGCGAGAATGTCATCAAATACGGGTATCCTATCGGACATCTGAAAGAAGACAGGAAGAAAGGGCAACTCGTCGATCACACACACATACAGACCAACCTTTCTGGTCTTCTGGAGTACAGCTACAACCCTGTTGACACACACATTAATATCCCGGATGAAGGACGCACGTTTCAAGGCTACCGCCGTATTAATGGTGATGTGGGCATCCGCAACGAACTGTGGATTATCCCGACTGTAGGTTGCGTGAACGGCATCGCCAACCAGTTGTGCGAACGCCTGAAAGCTGAAAAAGGACACTCCAACCAAACAACGTGTCACGAAGGAGTGGAACGCATCGTTTCATTTCCCCATAACTATGGATGCTCCCAGTTGGGCGACGACCACGAGAATACTCGCAAGGTGCTTCGCGACATGGTTCTTCACCCCAATGCAGGCGCTGTCCTCGTGGTTGGACTAGGTTGTGAAAACAACCAACCCGATAAATTCCAGGAGTTTCTCGGCGAATACGACCATCGTCGCATCCGTTTCATGGTAGCACAGCAAGTGGAGGGCGACGAGGTGGAAGCTGGAATGGAAATCCTCCGTGAACTCTACGATATTGCTTCCGCCGACCGCCGAGAGCCTGTTCCGATGTCTGAATTGCGTGTCGGATTGAAATGCGGTGGCTCTGACGGATTCTCCGGCATCACTGCAAACCCCCTCCTCGGTCGATTCTCCGACTATCTAGTAGCGCAAGGTGGCACAACCGTACTCACTGAGGTGCCTGAAATGTTCGGCGCTGAAACCATCCTCATGAACCGCTGTGCCAACAGAGAACTGTTTGACCAAACTGTCAGTCTCATCAATGACTTTAAGACCTATTTCCTCAGCCACAATGAACCTGTTGGCGAGAACCCATCACCAGGCAACAAGGCAGGAGGCATCTCCACTCTTGAGGACAAAGCTTTGGGATGCACCCAGAAATGCGGCAAAAGCGCTGTTCGAGGCGTGATGGCTTATGGTGAGCGACTGCAAGAAAAAGGATTGAACCTGCTCTCCGCTCCAGGCAACGACTTGGTGGCATCAACTGCCCTCGCCGCTTGCGGATGCCACATCGTATTATTCACCACAGGACGTGGTACACCCTTCGGAACATTCGTGCCTACAATGAAAATATCCACCAACTCCCAACTCTTCCACAACAAGCAGAATTGGATTGACTTTAATGCAGGCGTGTTGGTAGAAGGTGAGAAATGGGAAGATGTGCTGCAAGCATTCATCGAGAAAATCATCAGCGTGGCAAATGGTGAGACCACATGGAACGAACGTAAGGACTATCAGGAAATCGCCATCTTTAAGAACGGCGTCACACTATAGAAACACATTTAAGTGCAGAAAACCACACGCATTAATCATCATGATCATTGTGTGACATGTTTGTGGAATTGGCATATTTATGACCAAAGAAAAGAAAAATAAGAACAACAAGAAGGGTCAGGGTTTCTTAGCTCTGTCTCCTCTTTTGGTATTCGTCGTGCTGTATCTCGTCACCAGTCTGTTGGTGCACGACTTCTACAAAGTGCCTATCACTGTGGCTTTTCTTTTCTCGTCAATCTATGCCATCGCCATCTCAAAAGGCACACTCAACAAACGCGTGGAGACCTTCTCACGAAGTGCTGGCTCCGCAAACGTGATGCTCATGCTGTGGATTTTCATCCTTGCCGGTGCCTTCGCGTCATCGGCCAAAAGCATGGGGGCTGTGGATGCCACCGTGGGACTTACTATCAACATCTTGCCCGAACAGATGCTCTTGCCAGGCATGTTTCTTGCCTCATGTTTTATATCCCTCTCTATTGGCACTTCTGTCGGCACTGTGGCTGCTCTCATGCCCATAGCAGTCGGGATAGCCTCGCAAACGGGCATGTCCATTCCCTTGATGGCTGGTCTGGTGGCTGGTGGCGCTTTCTTCGGCGACAATCTGTCGTTCATCAGTGACACCACCATTGTGGCAACGCAGACACAAGGATGCCGGATGAACGACAAATTCAAAGCCAACTCACTGATTGTGGTGCCTGCCGCACTGATTATTCTCTGTCTCTACTTCGTTATCGGCCTTCATGTCAATGCTGTCCAAGAAAAAATAGATGTGACATATATCAAGGTGTTGCCCTATTTGCTGGTCATTGTCGCATCACTGTTTGGTATGAATGTCATGACTGTTTTGGTCTTGGGAAATTTGCTGACGGGCATTGTCGGCATGGCGTGTGGCGACTTCAGTTTGTTTGGTTGGTTCGAGGCCATGGCAAACGGCATACTCGGCATGAGCGAGTTGATTATCGTCAGCGTTCTTGCAGCTGGCATGCTGGGCATTATACGGCATAATGGCGGAATAGACTACATCATTGGACATCTGACCCGAATAATTTCCGGACGTAGGTCAGCGGAATACTGCATTGCTGCTGTGGTGGTTATGGTTAACATCTGCACCGCCAACAACACCATTGCCATCATCACTGTGGGAAGCCTGGCAAAAGACTTGTCAGAGAAATACCACATCGACCCGAGAAAGACTGCCAGCATACTTGACACGATGTCGTGCTTCACACAAGGACTGCTGCCTTACGGCGCACAGATACTCATCGCAGCAGGACTTGCGCAAATCAACCCTGCTAGCATTGTCAGCTACATGTATTATAACTTCGCCATTGGCCTTGCTGTTATCCTGTGCATAGCGCTGAGGTATCCCCATCGCTATTCCAAACCATTTATCAAATTATAAAATAAGGAAGGGTTATGAAAAAAGTATCCATTTTGATTCCCTGTTATAATGAGGAGGAGAACATGTCATCTCTATATCAAGCCATTAAAGAACTGATGGACAACAACAGTCAGTACGAATGGGAGGCTTTATTGGTGAACGATGGCAGCAAGGATCATACGCTGGAGAAAATCAAGGAACTGCGCAAACAAGACAAGAGAATTTCCTACGTCAGCCTTTCGCGCAATTTCGGAAAGGAAGCTGCCATGCTCGCAGGCTTCGACTACGTGACGGGCGACTGTCTGGTAAACGTTGACGCTGACCTTCAGGACCCTTTCGACATTATACCAGAGATGCTGAAATATTGGGAAGAAGGCTACGACGACATCTATGCCCGACGACTGTCAAGGGGAAAGGAGAGTTGGTTGCGCAAAAGCCTATCAATGATGTACTACTCACTGATTCAGAAGATGACGAATTTCGACATGCTTCCCAACGTGGGAGATTTTAGATTGCTTGACCGCAAGTGTATCGACGAACTCAAACGCCTTCGCGAGACGGAACGCTACACCAAAGGACTTTATTGCTGGATTGGATTCAACAAAAAAGAAATCGGCTTCAATAGAGGCAGCAGGCAACACGGAAAGTCGAATTGGGGATTCCGAAAGCTATTCGGACTGGCTATCAATGGCATCACTTCCTTCTCAAACATACCGCTACGCATTTCCACTTTCATCGGAATGATTATCTCCATCTATGCCTTCTGTCATCTCGCCTACTTCCTTATCAAGACGCTCGTTTTCGGGGACGATGTCCAGGGATTCCCTACACTCGTCATCCTGATTCTGTTCTTAGGAGGTGTACAACTCTTGTCTATAGGCATCATCGGAGAGTATGTGGGCAAAATTTACAATGAGTCGAAACGTCGACCCGTCTATATCGTGAGAGAATACGAGGCCGGCTGATTTTGAGTTGCGACGTATTGCGTCCGACAACCCTAACGACTATCTTATGGAATCATGAATAAATCCAAACTTATCGACAAGACTTTTGGCAAGTTCATCATTGTGGGCATCATCAACACCATTTTCGGAACGGCGGTGATGTTCGCTTTCTATAATTTGCTGCATTTTGACTACTGGGTTTCTTCTGCTGCCAACTATTTCTTCGGTAGCATATTGAGTTATTTCCTCAACAAGTACTTTACATTCCACTATCGTGAGCGTAGTTGGAAGGTTATTATGAAGTTTACGGTGAATATCGTTGTCTGCTATCTATTGGCCTATGGACTGGCTAAACCACTCACACTACAAATCCTCGCTAATCAACCTAAGGTGATTCAAGAGAACATCGCCATGGCTGTGGGAATGTGCCTTTTCGTCGTTCTCAACTACGCAGGCCAACGTTTCTGGGCTTTCAAGAAAAAAGAGGAGAACGATGATTCCGCATGCACAGGACAATAGCACTTAATTGCAGTAGTAACATCCAGCACGAAAGTGCATAACTCCCCTTATAACACCTTTACAACTAATTAAACCCATCAACTCCGATACTTTGTCAGTTCGATGCATTTATGATAATGACAAAAAGGCCTTACCTTGCATGAATATTCATGAGAAATTTGTGTCAAATTAATGGTAATTCATGTTTATTATCAACATCTATTCATCATAATTGAAAATGATTTATTTCGTCGAATTCACGTTATTTAGCCAGAATAAAAAAGGCAAAGGGGTTTAAGAATCCTATTTCACGACAAAAATCACTAATATCATATTTTTTCTTCAATATTTTGTCACAAAAGATGTTCTTTTGCGTATAATAAACAGAAACGACCATCAGAATGACTGTTGAAGAGTATCAACAAGCGGTAGCCGAACTGCAGAGGGAATTACAAAAGGTGGCTGAAAGGTATCTGCCTGGTTCAGACGAATGCGACGACTTGGTGCAGGAAACCTTGCTCCGCCTATGGCAGATGCACGACCAATTGCATCTACCCGTCTTGCCTTTTGCTAAAGCAATCGTAAAGAACCTCTGCCTCGACAAACTTCGACGAACCCATCATTTCGATGACATCGACACCATGCATAAGATACCCTCGGAAGACGACCCTCCCGACGAACGTATCGAAAGGATGATGAACATCATAGATACCCTGCCATCCATGCAGCAGACAGTCCTAAGGCTTCGTCACCTCGAAGGCATGGAATTCAAGGACATCGCAAAGATAACGGGGATGAGCGAGACTGCTATACGAAAAGCTGTAAGCCGAGCCCGACAGAGTGTAAGAGACATTTATTTGGTAAAATATAATAAGGAGGACTGAATATGACAACGAACGACGACATCAGAAAAATGGTGGAGCGATTCTTTGATGGCGAGACAACGCTAGACGAGGAAAAGATGCTCTACGCGTATTTTGCCTCTCAGGAAGTTGACCCTACCCTCTTGCCTTACAAGAAGATGTTCTGCGACTTCTACGCTTTGCCATTCGACAAGTCCACCAATTTAGAGGTCAACAAGACCACAATCTTGAAAACCGACAAAACCGTCATTCTAGAAACCGACAAGACAGCGACCTCTAGACCGATTACTCTACAGACAGTTCCCGAGAAGAACGATAAGCAGGAATCTTTTCCCATTCTCAAAAAAAACATACATCACTGGCATTGGGCAGCAGCGGCAGCCATCATCGTGGCAGTGTGCCTCATTGGTTCCTCTGCTTATCGTTCTTACAGGGACAAAATTCTCTTCGACAGGTACGAAGGCAGTTACATGATTGTGAATGGAGAACGAATCGACGACCTCAACCGCATCCACCGACATATTGAGCAGACACTGGCACAAGCGGAAGCATCGATGAAAGACGACGATACCTACACCGTAATCCAAAATGCTGAAAACGAATTACTCTCCGACATCAACGATGACGCTATGCGGGAGGAAATCCAAAGAATGTTAAACGAATAAACACACATAAACGATATGACACATTTCAGAATCATCACTCTGGTTACCATACTCATCTTTTCCGTTTCTGCCTTTGCGCAGAATGAAATAGACAGGTTGGTCGATCAATTCTCAACTGTTGGATGGAGCACCTTCACTTCGGCAGTGGAACGTGATCCTAAGACTCACCGCATCATAAAGACAGTCAAGACTTTGGAAACCAGCGGACACAACATCGGCGCATTGAAAAAGGCATTCGAGAACGAGGCGCACACTGGCAATTTCAGCAAGAAACGGGAAGACGACGTGACGAAAATGGTGTTGACGGTGCAGACCGACAAGACCAACCGTGTGTATATGCTCAACTATTCCTCCAACGGGCATGTCTTCCGTGGCGGAAAGACCACCATCATTGTCAAGGTCAAACAACTCCAGAACCAGGAAAAAGAGAACAAAGAACATCTATGAGATAAATATCAACTACAAATCATAAATCAAAATGAAAATGACATTATTATCATCTATTATGGCATTGGCTGTAACACTGTTTGCAGGATGCTCTGCTGAGAAAGACGGAAGCACCAAGGGGTGGTTCTCACTATCTGAAAAGACCGCAGAAGGCAAGATTACCCAAACGGAAGGCGAAGTCGTGACCAAGGAATTCAACATCAAAGATTTCACAGGAATCGACATCGGCTACAACACTGAGGTGACATACGTACAGGGAAAAAACTACAAAGTAGAGGTGAAGACCACTGAAAAAGTCTTCAACGCTTTGCAAGTCAAAAACAAGGGCGGTGTGCTTACATTGGACTTCCCCTTCAGAACACCTAATAAAGTGAAGAATGAAAAAGTCTATCTCTACATCACCGCACCACAAATCAATTCTTTCAATCTATCTGGTGTCACAAAACTGAATGCAGAAGGATTCTCTGCCGAAAGAATGATGATTGATGTCTCAGGAGCTTGTGCGATAACTGTCGGTGACATTGACTGCTCGGAAGCCGATATCGACTGCTCGGGTGCAAGCAAGTTCACCGCAAACATCAAAGCACGTGGTAAAGCCGACTTCGACTGCTCGGGTGCAAGCACGATGAAACTGAAACTTGAAGCCAAGGATATCGATTTGGATTTCTCCGGGGCCACCAAAGGCAATTTGGATATCGTGTCCGACAATACCGAGATGGAAATTTCTGGAGCCAGCAAAATTGAAGGTTCCTTCAAAGGCAAAGCTATCGACTTGGAATGCAGTGGCACTGGAAAGGTTGACCTCAATGTGGATTGCGAGAGAATCAAGGCTGAAAACAGCGGTGTGGCCAAGGTGATAATCTCAGGTACAGCCGACGACGTCAAAGTCAACTCATCTGGTGTCTCCAAAATCGACACTTCTAAACTCAACCAATTGTAAGAGGAAAAGAAGGAAGGAAAAATAAGGGGGGATGGAACCACGTTCCATCCCCCTTATTCTATGGCTTCAATGAGTTCTAAAGTGTCTATAATGTTTATAGATTCTATAGAATCAATGGCTCTAAAGTCCTTTTCCGTGGCACTGCTTGAACTTCTTTCCGCTGCCGCAAGGACATGGGTCATTGCGACCTACAACCTTGTCGCGGTTTACGTAAGGAGTACGCGACTGCTGCATCTGTTGCTCACGGCTTCGTGTGTCAGTATGCGATGCTTCACGCTGAGCACGTTCACCCTCGCCATCAAGCGAAGAGGTGACTTGCTGGTTGGTCTGCTGCATCATCATCTGACGGCGCTGAGCCATACGTTCCTCCATCTGTTGACGAGCTATGGCCTCCTGTTGGGCCTGTGCCTTAGCCATCTCATCAGGGTCTGGCATTGGCAGATGAGTACGCATCAAGATGCTGGCCGTATTGTCGTTAATCTCATTAATCATGTTCTTGAACAGATTCGAAGACTCAATCTTGAAAATCACCAGTGGGTCTTTCTGCTCATAGCTCACGTTCTGCACAGAATGCTGCAGTTCGTCAAGTTGGCGCAGATTCTCTTTCCACGACTCATCGATGAGGTGCAGAAGCATGATTTTCTCGAAGGCGAGCATGATGGACTTGCCTTGTGTCTCGTAAGCCTCTTTCAATGGCAGAGCTATCTGGTAAACACGACGACCATCGGAGATTGGAACACGGATGTTCTCGTACATCGCTCCATGCTCCTCGTAAACCTGCTTAATCACAGGCCATGCTGTCTCAGCGAGTTTGTCTGATTTGGCCTTGAATGCTTTCATCACTGCTTCGTAGGCTTGGTCCTCAAGACGCTCACGGCTCTCCTTTTCGTATTCTATAGCAGTGAAAGGTGGTTCCATAGCCATAATGGTGAGGAACTGCTCGCGAATGCTCTCATATTCTGGGTTTGACTCGATGATGTTGACACAACGGTCCCAAAGAATATTGGAGATGTCCATGCCGATACGCTTACCCATCAGGGCGTGACGACGGCGCTCGTAGATGACACGGCGCTGGTTGTTCATCACATCATCGTACTCCAGCAAACGCTTACGAATACCGAAGTTGTTCTCCTCAACTTTCTTCTGGGCACGTTCAATCGACTTGTTGACCATCGGGTGTTCTATCACCTCGTCCTCATCGAATCCCATTCTGTCCATGAGTTTCACGATACGCTCACTGGCGAAAAGGCGCATCAGCTTGTCTTCGAGTGACACGAAGAACACGGATGAGCCTGGGTCACCTTGACGACCGGCACGACCACGCAACTGACGGTCAACACGACGGCTCTCATGACGCTCTGTACCAATAATGGCAAGTCCTCCCGCTTCTTTCACTTCGGGCGAGAGCTTGATGTCGGTACCACGACCTGCCATGTTGGTGGCAATGGTCACGATGCTCTTCTGACCTGCCTGGGCTACGATGTCGGCCTCCTTCTGGTGGAGTTTAGCATTGAGCACCTGGTGTGGAATATGACGAAGGTCGAGCATTTTAGACAGCATCTCGCTGATTTCCACTGAAGTGGTACCCACAAGCACAGGACGTCCTGCATCAATCATCTTCTCGATTTCGGCAATGACAGCTTTGTACTTGGCACGGTTTGTCTTATAGACACGGTCGTTCATGTCATTACGGATGACTGGCTTGTTGGTCGGAATCTCGACCACATCAAGTTTGTAGATGTTGTCGAACTCACCTGCCTCCGTGATGGCGGTACCGGTCATACCCGCGAGTTTGTGGTACATGCGGAAGTAGTTCTGGAGAGTGATGGTAGCGAAAGTCTGTGTGGCGGCCTCTACCTTCACATGCTCCTTGGCCTCAACGGCCTGATGGAGTCCATCGCTCCAGCGACGGCCTTCCATGATACGTCCCGTCTGTTCATCCACAATCTTTACCTGATTGTCGATAATGACATAATCGTCGTTGAGCTCAAACAGTGCGTATGCCTTCAGCAACTGCTGGATAGTGTGAACACGCTCGCTCTGTTCCTCATATTTTCGCATCAACTCATCGCGTTTCTGCACTTTTTCCTCCATGGTGAGGTTCATATTATCAACCTCTGACAACTGCGAGGTGATGTCGGGCAGCACAAAGAGTTGGTCGTCTTTCACTATGTCGGCCAACAACTTGTTGCCTTTGTCGGTCATCTCAACACTCTTCTGCTTCTCGTCAATAACGAAGAACAACGGGTCGGTTGCCTCAGGCATGCGGCGGTTGTTGTTCTCCATATAAACCTCCTCGGTCTTGAGCAGTCCTGCCTTGATGCCCTGTTCAGAGAGATATTTGATGAGGGGTTTGCTCTTTGGCAATGCCTTGTAAGCACGGAAAAGGCTGAGGAAACCTGGTTCCATGTTGCTGTCCTCACCAGAGTTGATGAGTTTCTTGGCTTCGGCCAGATACTGGTTGGCAAGTTGACGCTGTGCCTCAACCAGTTTCTGTACGATGGGCTGGTACTCGTCGTACATCTGCTCCTCACCATGAGGAATGGGGCCTGAGATGATGAGCGGTGTACGGGCATCGTCAATCAACACCGAGTCGACCTCATCGACAATGGCGAAATTATGTGAACGCTGGACGAGGTCGTCTGGCGACATCGCCATATTGTCGCGGAGGTAGTCAAAGCCGAATTCGTTATTCGTACCGAAAGTGATATCGGCAAGATAGGCGTTGCGACGTTCGTCTGAGTTTGGTTTGTGCTTGTCGATGCAATCCACACTCAGACCATGGAACATGTAGAGCGGTCCCATCCACTCGGAGTCACGTTTGGCGAGGTAGTCGTTGACGGTCACCACATGCACGCCATTACCTGGAAGTGCGTTGAGGAATACAGGAAGGGTGGCCACAAGTGTCTTACCTTCACCGGTCGCCATTTCGGCTATCTTACCCTGATGGAGTACCACACCGCCGAAGAGCTGAACATCGTAGTGAATCATATCCCAAACGGTGTCGTTACCACCAGCTACCCAGTGATTATGCCAAATGGCTTTGTCACCGTCGATTTCAACAAAGTCGTGCGAAGCGGCGAGTTTGCGGTCAAAGTCTGTAGCTGTCACCACAAGATTGTTGTCGCCAGCTTCAACAAAGCGGCGAGCGGTGTCCTTCACAATAGCAAATACCTCTGGGAGATATTTGTCGAGCTCTTTCTCAAACACATCGAGAATGTCCTTCTCTATACTGTCAATCTTGTCGAAAAGAGGTTTTCTTGAGTCAATCTCTGTTTCTTGAATCTTCTGGTTGATGGCCTCAATCTCAGCCCTCTTGTCAGCTACAGAGTCCTGAATGGCCTTACGGATGTCATGCGTCTTCTGGCGAAGTTCGTCGTTGCTCAGTTTCTGCATCTCAGGGTAGATGGCGAGCACCTCATCTACGATGGGCTTGATGGCTTTAAAGTCGCGCGACTTCTTGTCGCCGAACAAACTGCCCAAGATGTTGAAAAAATTAAATGCCATGTTTATTTTGTTTAATTGATTTCTAAAATGTTGAAGATGAGAAAAATAGACTTCAGCCTATGCTTCCCGATTCATTCCATCGTGCAAAATTACGAAAAAGTTGCGAATTATCGTGCGTGGAACATGAGAAATACTCAAAAAAGCACGATGACAAAGTGCAATGAGATTATTCGCTGATGTCGGGAAGAGGGGCTACTGCACATGAATTGGGAGCCCTGATACGGATGGAATGCGATATGGTGGGAGCGATATAGTCAATGGTGACTGGAGTATGG
>Ga0310697_10000456_pt1 | contig 56217 bp, 45 predicted proteins | sample 172DNAGHGlowgp2_FD_203883 | JGI IMG/M metagenome (GOLD analysis project Ga0310697, IMG submission 203883) | Sheep rumen microbial communities from Palmerston North, Manawatu-Wanganui, New Zealand - 1728 DNA GHGlow gp2 (v2) (version 2) | ecosystem: Host-associated > Mammals > Digestive system >...
CTTGCAACTGGCTTCTTAAAAATATCCGCTCGGGCCAAAAACACAATTGGCTTATTCAACACCATCAGCACAACCAACGGATCCATCATTGCGTTTTGATGACATGGGGCGAGAATAAACCGCTCCCCAACAGGCAGATTCTCCCTGCCCCTTACCGACACGTGCCTATAGTGACACCGTGTAGCGTATTGCACCACCGGAAAGAAAAGTGCATAAAAAAGGTTAAAATCAGCCAAACTTCTTTTCATAATGCAAAGATACAAAATAAATCCGACATTATTGAGTTATTGAGAAAAATATGAAAGCTATTATGAAAAAAGCTCTCTCTTTGACAATGCTCCTATGCCTTTTGGCCTCGGCTTTCACCGCCCAGGCTCAAATCATTGCTGAGCGCAAGGTACGATTCGGCATCATTGTCGAAGGCGACACACTCCCCTACTACCACCTGAAAGAAATACATATAATCGAATCGGGTTCACTCCTTACCGAAACCGAAATCCGGAAAAACCAAAAACTCATACGCAACGTAAAGAAAATGTTGCCCTACGCCAAAATCGGAAAACAACGACTTGACAAACTGGAAAAAGAAATAGCCGGCCTCCCCAAAAAAGAAAGGAAAGCCGCCATAAAGGCTGCCGAGAAAAACCTATTGGCCGATTTCAGCGACGAACTGAAAGAATGTACTATCTCGCAAGGCAAGGTACTCCTGAAACTCATCGACCGAGAAACTGGACGTACCTCATACGTACTTGTCGATGAATTGCGGGGCAAGATTCGTGCCGGTTTCTACCAGGCTTTTGCACGCCTGTTTGGCTATAATCTCAAGTCGGGCTACGACCCCAAAAACAACAAAGACGACAACCTCATGGAACGCATTGTCATATCCGTTGAACACGGGAAACTATAACACACACCCACCTCAATCAAACCGAGACACACAACCCCAACTCCACAATTCCACATGAGAGCCATCTGTTTCCTTTCAGCCGTCGCCATGCGCAGCACCCCCTCCGACAGGGCAGAAATGGTGAACCAACTCCTGCAAGGCGACACCTTCGAAATACTGGAACAACAAGAAAAATGGACATACATCCAATGCGACTACGACGGCTATAAGGGCTGGGTAGACAACAAGCAATGGCGCCCCACATCTTCACAGCCAAACTTGACTACGGGAACAGACAAAAGCCCTGCCACCTATGCCAAAGAACACTTCTTGGGAGCACCCTACCTGTGGGGCGGCCGCACCGTCATGGGCATTGATTGCTCCGGCCTCACACAAGTATGTTTCAGAGCATGCGGCATACGTCTCTTGCGCGATGCATCACAGCAATCCAGCCAGGGCATCCCTGTCCGCGACATCAACGACGCCCAGTGTGACGACCTCTGTTTCTTTTGCAACGAACAAAACCATATAATCCATGTAGGCATCTATATGGGCAACAATCTGATTATCCACTCGTCCGGACAAGTACGAATCGACAGCCTCACACCGGAAGGCATATTCAATCACGACCTGAACACCATCACTCACCGACTACACTCCATCCGCAGACTAAAATAGTAAAACAAAACGCTTGCACCCATCTGGATGCAAGCGTTTCGTTTCGCACAACTTTCATTATACAAAAAGCTCAGCTATAACATCTTTATAGAATGCTGTAATATTGATACGCTTAATCTTAAGCGTAGGGGTAAGGAACTGGTTCTCCGTAGTCCATGCTTCCGATACCAACTTAAAACGCTTCACCTGCTCATGATTGCCCAATGTGGCATTATACTTGTCCACAACCCTCTGGAAACGGTCCAGCACCGCTTTATCGGCAATCATATCCTCTCGGGTCTGAGCTGAGACGCCATGTCTTCCACACCAATCCTTAAGCATATCAAAATCCGGAGCTATAATGGCGGCAGCAAACTTTTGGCCTTCACCCACTACCATCATGTCAAGAATAAACGGAGACTCCTTGAAGCGTTCCTCTATCACCTCGGGATTGACAAACTTTCCCATCGAGGTCTTGAACATATTCTTGGTGCGACCCGTCAAAAACATATATCCACCTTTGTCCAAATAACCTGTATCTCCTGTGTGGAACCAACCCTCATCGTCAATAGCCTCGGCTGTAAGCTCAGGCTGTTTGTAATAGCCTTTCATCACATTGCCACCACGGCAAAGAATCTCGTTGGTGCCGGGTGCAAAACGAACCTCAATGCCAGGAAGCACAAAGCCTACCGAACCCACCTTACGTCCCTCTTCGGCATACGTGTTAGTCACTGCAACCAAGGGAGAACACTCTGTCAAACCATATCCTTCATACAAATCAAGTCCTACCGCACTGAAAAAACGTGTGAGGCGGGGCTGGATGGACGCGCCGCCCGAAACCAGCATGTGGAAATTGTCGCCCAAAGCCTTGCGAATCTCTGCATACACCAGCTTATCGGCAATAGCATGCTTGACATTATACACAAGCGTACGCTTCTTGACATTGAGCTCATACTGAAAGCCCACATCAAGAGCCCAATCAAAGATTTTCTTCTTCATGCCGGTGAGCTTCTCGCCCTTACGGAACACCTTGTCGTACATCTTCTCAATAAACCGCGGCACAGCAGCCATCATATAAGGGTTAACCTCCTGGGCGTTTTCCGCCACCTTGGCAATACTCTCCGCATAAAAAGTCTCCATACACAGATACTGGTACAGATAATTCATCATGCGTTCATAAATATGGCAAAGAGGCATCCAGCTTAAAGCGCGTGTCCAAGTCTTGCCCGGCGAATCCTTAATACCAATAACATTCAACAAAATACCCCGGTGTGCAAGCAGCACCCCCTTAGGCGTACCGGTCGAGCCGCTCGTATAAATCATCGTTGCCACATCGTCAGTAGTGATACTGTCTTTAATCCGCTGCAGCCCCTCCGGGTCGCGATGACTGTCGCCCAAAGCATACAAGTCCCCTATCGAAGGCGCACCTTCAACCTCGGCAATGGTATAAACCTCCTTCAGCGAGGAAATCTGGGAGCGAATAGAACTAATCTTCTTATACAGCGACTCCCCCTCAACCACAATATACCGCACCTCGGCATGGTTAAGGATATAAAGGTACTCGCTCTCACTGATAGTGGGATAAATAGGCAGCAACACAGCCCCCATCATCTGAACACCCATATCGATATAATTCCACTCGGGCCTCCCTGCCGAAATCAGCGCCACATTCTCACCCCGTTGCACACCAAGATGCATCAAGGCATAACTCAGCAATGACGACTTCTCTATATACTCATCTATGCCATGTTCCACCCATTTGCCATTCTTCTTGTTGGCAAACACTGGGCGTTCCGGTGCCAGCTCACGGCGGCGATCAAGCAAATCAAACAGTCTTTCTGGGTCTTTCATAACAAATCGTGTTGATTAACAAACATGCAAAAATAGATATTTAGTGCCAAAGTGAAACCGCCAACCTATATCTGAAATGTTAAAAGTGACGAAAAGGCCAAAATCAGGTATAAAAACATAAGATATTAGGGACAAAAGAGCATAAAAATGACTTTACCCCACACCGCCTGTGACGAAAAACAACCCAAAAACGCTGCAGGCTACACCCTATTAACCTTTTTTTTGAAAAGCACAGGGCACGCATTGAAAAAAAAGCAGTATCTTTGCATTTTATAATAAATACATCATATGCATGATTGTTACTGACAAACAACTGTTCGAGAGCTTGGCTGCCGGCAACTACAAACCAGTCTACCTACTAACTGGCGAAGAGAACTACTATATCGACATAGCCTCGCAATACTTCGAGCAAAACATCATACCCAGCGACTGCCGCGACTTCGACCAAACCATTCTCTACGGACGCGAAGTCGACATGTCCACCGTCATCTCCTATGCCAAGCAATTCCCAATGATGTCCCCCGTCAAACTGGTGCTGGTCAAAGAAGCCCAGGACATCCCCCTCAAAGAGTGGGACCTTCTGGCCCTCTATCTCAAACTGCCCAGCCCTCAAACCGTACTCGTATTCTGCTACCGGAACAAAAAACTCGACAAACGGACCAAAGGATACAAAGCCATCAACGACAACGGATGCATCCTTGAGCACGCCAAACTGCGCGACGACCAACTCCCCAACTGGATAGGCACCTACGTAAACCAACACGGCCACACCATCACACAAACAGGCTCCGTCCTCATTGCCGAATACCTCGGAAGCGACCTGGGCAAAATAGCCAACGAACTCTCCAAAGTATTCATCTCCCTGCAGCCGGGAGACGTAATAAACGAAGACATCATCGAGCAGCAAATCGGCATAAGCAAAAGCTACAACGTATTCGAACTCCAAAAAGCCATTGGCCGCCGCGATGTGGTACACTGCAACCGCATAATCAACCACTTCGCTGCCAACCCCAAAGAAAACCCCATACAGATGGTGCTCCCGTCGCTCTACGGCTACTTCATCAAAATCATGGTCTACCTCCAACTCACCGACAAAACACAGGCAGCCTCCGCACTCGGAATACCCCCATTCTTTGTCAAAGACTATGCCGCCGCAGCAGCCAACTACTCCCTTGGCAAACTGGCCAGCTGCATCGGCTACCTCTACGAAGCCGACCTCCGCTCCAAAGGCATCCGAAACGCCGGCACCGTAACCGACGGCGAGCTGCTAAAAGAATTGATATTTAAAATAATACACTAACAGCATAAATACCAACAACGAATGAAACCCCTCCACGGCACAAAACGGCTCCTAACCCTGTTTTTCCTCTGCGTTTCCCTTACCCCGGCCATCGCCCAAACCATCAAAGGTACCCTCTCCGACAGCGAAACCGGCGAAGCCATCCCCTTTGCAAACGTAGTACTCGAAGGCACCCGCTATGGAGCCGCCACCGACATCAACGGATTCTACCTCATCAACAAAATGCCCGAAGGCAGCTACACCCTGCGCGTCCGCTTCGTCGGCTACCAAGAATACAGCGAGCCTGTCACCATAAAAAAAGGGCAGACCATAATCCGCAACATATCGCTCAAATCCGAAAGCAAAACCCTCCGCGCAGTCAACGTAACCGACAACCGCATCGAAGAGCGCAAAATACAAACGCAGGTATCCGTCGAAAAAATCACCGCCTCACAAATCCAGCAAATGCCCTCCATAGGCGGCACCGCCGACCTTGCGCAATACCTCCAGGTGCTTCCCGGCATCAACTCCACCGGCGACCAAGGCGGCCAACTATACATCCGCGGAGGCTCCATGATCCAAAACCTCTGTCTCCTCGACGGCATGATAGTCTACAACCCATTCCACTCCATAGGCCTATACTCCATATTTGAGACCGACCTCATCCTCAACGCCGACATCTACAGCGGCGGCTTCGGCGCCGAATACGGCGGACGCATCTCCTCGGTCATGGACATCACCACCCGCGACGGCAACAAAAAACGCCACTCCGGCAAAATAGGGCTCAACACATTCGGCGCCAACCTCATCCTCGAAGGGCCGCTGAAAAAAGAAAAAGCCGACAGCCCCTCATCCATCACCTACATCCTCTCGGCCAAAAACTCCTACCTCTCCAAAACCTCGCCAATCCTCTACCCCTACCTCACCGGCACACTCCCCTTCGACTTCCTCGACCTCTACGGCAAACTGTCACTCAACTCCGGCTCGGGCAGCAAAGTCAGCATCTTCGGCTTCCGCTATGACGACCAAGTCATCGGCTACCAGTCACTGGCCGACTTCCACTGGCTCAACTACGGCCTGGGCACCAACTTCATGCTTGTCACCGGCTCCAGCTCCATCCTCGAAGGCCACGTCGCCTACTCCGACTACCGCGTAACACAAAATGACTCCTCCCTCCACGACAAATACAGCGGCATCAGCGGCTACAACATGGGGCTCGACATAACCAACTTCATAGGCGCCAACCGCCTTCGCTACGGCCTCTCCTTCGAAGGCTACACCACCAACTACCAATACTTCAACCCCTACGGCCTCAACACCAACCAAACCGAACACACCCTCGACATCGCCGCCTACGCCACCTACAAAATAGCAACCGGAAACTGGCTCATAGACCCCGGCCTGCGCTACATCTACTACTCCTCGCTCAACACCGGCAGCCTCGAACCCCGCCTCTCAGCCAAATACAACATCACCGACCGCTTCCGCCTCAAAATGGCCGGCGGCCTCTACAGCCAGATATTCCTTGACGCCCGCTCCGACAACGACATCGTAAACCTCTTCAGCGGATTTCTCACCGGCTCGGGCAACCTATACAAACCCAAGACATTCCTCGGCAACACCGTCACCGACTGCCTGCAACGCGCCCAACACCTCATCGTCGGCGCCGAATACGACTTCACCAACCACCTAACCGGCAACGCCGAACTCTACTTCAAAAACTTCAGCCAGCTCCTCAACTCCAACCGCAACAAAATGTTCGACCCCGACGACCAAGCCTACCGCACCGGCGGCGCCTACGAAAAACCCGAATACTTCCTCACCGACTTCATCATCGAAAAAGGCATAGCCTACGGCTTCGACATGAGCATATGCTACGACATCGACTGGCTCTACCTCTGGGCCACCTACTCCCTGGGCTGGGTTACACGCACCGACGAAATACAAACCTATACCCCCCACTACGACCGCCGCCACACCGTCAACCTCCTCACCACCGTCCGACTGGGCGAACAGCACCAGTGGGAAATCAGCGGCCGCTGGAGCTATGGCTCCGGATTCCCCTTCACCCAAACACAAGGCATGTACGAAAGCCTCACCTTCCCCGACGGCCTCCTCACCGACTACACCCGCGACAACGGCACCTACGGCGTAGCCTACGCCGAACTCTATGCCGGCCGCCTGCCAAGCTACCACCGCTTCGACATCAGCGGAAAACGCAAATTCTCCATCGGCAAACGCTCCATTCTCGAACTCAACCTCAGTGTCACCAACCTCTACAACCGCAACAACATCTTCTACTTCGACCGCCTCACCTTCACCCGCGTAGACCAACTGCCCATCATGTGGTCGGCCGGAGCCAGTTTCAACTTCTAACGCAGGTCCACCCTGCCCCCTGTCCCCCGCCCTGCAACGCGCCGCACCATCCGCACCGCGCAGCGGGGGCAAACCATCATACCCATAGCCCCGTCCCCCCTCCGGATGTGGCCAACTCCCCGCTCATCCCTCCATCCGCCGCTGCAGGACCGTAGCAAAGCCGCTCCCTGTTTTACACAAACTCTACTGTTAACCTACAGATTATCGAAAAACATCGAAGAACTGTGGAACAACTGCAGAGCAATTGGCGCAGGACAAGCGGTGCAAGGGCGGTGCCGATATGGCGCAACTGCCTGTGGCGAACCTGAGCCCATCCCACACAGCGCTGCCGACGGGCAAAGGGTCTGCACAACAATAGCCACGAGGAACCTGTGTCTCGGCATGGCCATGCCGCAGGGAGTTGTGGCCCGGACGGGCTGACACAGGGATAAGGGAAGGCGCCACGGCCGGGAAAGCGCCCCCTGCCGGTCAATCCACGGCCGACACGGAGATGCCGGTTGCCGCTGCCCCACTGCCGCTAATGGGCATAAAAAAAGCCGGAGCAACAAGTGCCCCGGCCCCAAAAAAGATCATGAAACCTATTTGTGGCTGTAATTACTCGCCTTTTTCTTCTTTTTCAATCTCTTCTTTCAGGTTGGCCAAAACGCTGAGGTCGCCAAGGGTGGTCTTTTCAAGAGTCTCGTTGATTTTCTTGACAGTCTTCTTGGTGGCGCGCTCTTTCTTGGCCTCATCGTTCTCGCTCTTCACGCGCTCGCCCTCGAGGTTGTCCTGATGGATGCGGGTGTGGGAAACGATGATTTTCTTGTTCTCTTTAGAGAATTCGATGACCTTGAAGTCGAGGGTTTCACCCTGACGGGCTTTGGTCTTGTCTTCCTTTTCGAGGTGACGCATGGGGGCAAACCCTTCAACGCCGTAGGGCAGAGCGACGGTAGCACCCTTGTCGTTGAGGTTGGTGATGGTGCCTTGGTGAATGCTGCCCACGGTGAACAGCGACTCGTAGACATCCCACGGATTCTCTTCGAGCTGTTTGTGGCCGAGGCTGAGACGACGGTTTTCGGCATCGACTTCGAGAACCACCACGTCAATGCTGTCACCGATTTTGGTGAACTCGGCGGGGTGTTTAATCTTCTTGCTCCAGCTGAGGTCGCTGATGTGGATGAGGCCGTCAACGCCTTCCTCAAGTTCGACAAAGATGCCGAAGTTGGTGAAGTTGCGGACGATGGCGGTGTGCTTGCTGCCCACGGGATATTTCTCGTTGATGGTGAGCCAGGGGTCGGGCATGAGCTGCTTGAGACCGAGGCTCATCTTGCGCTGCTCGCGGTCGAGGGTGAGGACAACGGCCTCTACCTCCTGGCCAACCTTGAGGAAGTCCTGAGCGCTGCGCAGGTGCTGGCTCCAGCTCATCTCGCTGACGTGGATAAGGCCTTCGACGCCGGGTTCCACCTCGACGAATGCACCGTAGTCGGCAATGACCACCACTTTGCCGTGGATATGGTCGCCGGGCTTGAGGTTGGGGTCGAGAGCATCCCAGGGATGAGGAGTAAGCTGTTTGAGACCAAGGGCGATGCGGTGTTTTGCCTCGTCGAAATCGAGGATAACCACATTGATTTTCTGGTCAAGCTCGACGATGTCCTTGGGGTCGGACACGCGTCCCCAGCTGAGGTCGGTGATGTGGATAAGGCCGTCTACGCCGCCAAGGTCGATAAACACACCGTAGGGAGTGATATTCTTGACGGTTCCCTCGAGCACCTGACCTTTTTCGAGATGGCTGATAATCTCGGCTTTCTGGGCCTCGATTTCGTCTTCGATAAGGGCTTTGTGCGAGACAACGACATTCTTGTATTCGTGGTTGATTTTGACGACTTTGAATTCCATGGTCTTGTCGACGAAGACATCGTAGTCGCGAATGGGCTTGACATCGATTTGCGAACCGGGGAGGAAGGCCTCGATGTTGTCGAATACAGTGACGATAAGACCACCTTTGGTGCGGCTTTTGACGTAGCCGGTGATGATTTCCTGGCTCTCGTAGGCCTGGTTGACGCGCTCCCAGCTCTTGAGGATGCGTGCTTTTTTGTGCGAGAGGAGCAGCTGCCCGTTGGAGTCTTCCTGGCTCTCCACATACACTTCAATCTTGTCGCCCACCTTGAAATCGGGGTTGTAGCGCAGCTCGGATGAGGGGATTACACCGTCGCTCTTGAAGCCGATGTTCACAACGGCTTCGCGGTCGCTGATGCTGACGATGGTGCCTTCTATCACTTCCTGCTCGGTGAAAGACTTGAAGGTCTGCTCGTACTTCTCGGTCATTTCTTTGACCTGTTCGCTGTTGACTTCTTCTTTTTTATCGATGGCAGCCCAGTCAAAATCTGCTATCGGTTGCACATTTTTATAATCCATGTGTGAGATTTGTTTTCTGTGACCCCCTGCCAGGTCGGGTTAAACTTACATAACACACTGGGCAATACCCCCTTGGCAGGCAAAGGGCTACCCAAGTGTGAGTTGCAAAGATACAACTTTTATTTGAATTGACAATATTTTTCTCTCTTTGTGGAAGATAAATTAGGCCGAGGCCTGTTGGCCACTGCCTACTGGCGTGTCCCTTTGCCCTGCCCACCGGCATCGGCCATTTATTCAAAAAATATCAATCGTTGCACAATAAATATATTACTTTGCAGTTTTTATTATATATTTAATACTATGGACTTGAAAAGCTTTTTCAAACAGACACCCGTCAAAATCGCTCTTGTCACCCTTGCCTTGGTGGCCGTTATAGTACTGGGCCTCATACCTCTTTCTATCGTAATGGTAATGTGGCAGGTATTGTATATTAAAATCCTGATAGCGGCGGCCGGCATTCTTTGGGGAATCTTTACCTTTATCTGGATATGGAATGCCACCCAATACACCAAGTTGTGGGAGTCATGGATTAGCGAACTGAAAGGGGGACGCATGCAGCGCATGAGGGAGAACTATCCCGAGTACATGGAACTGCGGCGCAAGTATCCTATTTCTGTGGCACGCCACGAGCGCCACTGTATACACCGCAAGCCTAAGGTGTCGTACAAACGGATGATAGAGTCCGCCTTGAATGTGAGCGAGGAGGAATGGGCGGCACGTGAGGAGTTTCACCGCCAAAACCGTGCTGAACGCCGAGCCTTCAACGGGCACCGGCCTCCAACACTTACAGAAGAGAATACACGAAAGGGGCAGAGGCTGTAGGCTGCAGTACTTGCAGCATGCCAAGGCTTGCCGCACCCCACCCTGAATAAACACAAGCGCGCCGGAGGATTTGCCTTCGGCGCGCTTTGGTATGTTGGATGGTCACCTACTCTGTGGGGATGTCTTTGTTGACATTCTTGCTGCCCCATAGGGCGTAGAAGAGGATGTAGGCAAAGCCGGCTATTACAATCCAGTAGCTGGCCACATAGCCTACGCTGTCGGCCACGTAGTTCTGTACAAACGGCAGGATGCCGCCGCCGCAAACCAAAGCCATGAATATGCCGCTGGCCATGGGGGTGTACTTGCCCAAACCTTCGGCTGAGAGGTTGAAGATGGAACCCCACATTACCGAGGTGCAGAGTCCGCAGAGGGTGGCAAAGGCCACCTTGAGGGGCACATCAGAGCCATGGATATGCACAGTGGCGGTGGTGGGGATAAAGATAAGGCAAAGCAGGAAGATGATGGCTATTGTGGCCGTGGTGGAAAGCATTGCCTTGGACGAGACCTTGCTGCCCAGCAGCCCGCCAATAAAGCGCCCGCAGAGCATCAGGAACCAGTAGGCACCAATAAACCAGCCCGCCAGGTCGGCGCCGAGACCAAGTCCGCCGCCCTCAGCCCCGGTGGTCATATACAGGTTGGCCGTGTTGGGGATGCCCACTTCCACACCCACATAGAAGAATATCGCTATGGCACCAAGCACAAAGTGGCGGAAACTGAGCGGCGAGTGGGGGTCTTTCTGTTTGGCTGCGCGCATCTCTTTGGTTTCGAGATGCGGCTCGGGTATCTTGGTGATGACGATTACCAGGAAAGCCACGGCAAAGATGGCCATGGCAATGATCATGGCTGGTGCCGCGTCGCTGACGGAGGCCTGGCTGGCGGCTCCGCCTATGAGGTATCCGAGCAGGATGGGGGCTATGGTGCCGCCGGTGGAGTTAATGGTGCCGCCCCACTGTATAAGCTGGTTGCCGCGGTTGCCGCCGCCGCCCAGCGTGTTGAGCATGGGGTTTACCACAATATTGAGCAGGCACATGGAGAATCCCGCCACCAGGGCACCGATTACATAAACGGCAAAGCTCTCGGCATAGCCCGAAAGGAACTGTATTCCCACCCCTACAAACCCTACTGTGACGGCTAAGAGGGAGGTGAACTTGTATCCCTTGCGCCGCAGAATGATGCCTGCGGGTATGCCCATGCAGGCATAGGCTATGAAGTTGGCCAGCGTGCCAAGCTGGGCAATGGCGTTGGATGTGCCAAACTGGTTCTTGACAATGACACCCATCGAACCGGCAAAGTTTGTGACAAATGCTATCATAAAGAAAAGCAGGAACATCACAATGATGGGAATGGTGTAGTTTTGTTTCTTTTCCATATACATTAAGTGTTTTACTCAAAAAAAAGCGCATGGGGGATTGCTCCCTCATGCGCCCTGTCTATGTGTTTGTTTACAACATGGTGTCATCCTTTCAAGGCTTCCGAACCGCTCACAATCTCAATAATCTCGTTGGTGATGGCGGCTTGTCGTGCCTTGTTGTAGCTGAGGCGCAGCTCCTTCAGCAGCTCGGTGGCGTTGTCGGTGGCCTTTTGCATGGCGTTCATACGGGCGCCGTGCTCGGAGGCCAGCGAGTCCAGGATAACGCGATACAGGTGCGAACGCAGCGTGAGGGGAATCATCTCGCGCATGATTTCCTCCTTCGAAGGCTCGTAGATGTAGTCGTTGGCCGTGGCCGAACGTTCGGCTTTGGCGTCCTTTCCGGCCTCTATGGGGAGAAACTGCTCGGTGCTGAGAATCTGCACAAGCGAGTTCTTGAACTGGTTGTACACCAGTTCCACACGGTCGTACTTCTTGTCGCAAAACTGCTGCATGATGTCGTCAGCCAGCGTGGCCACTGCATCGAAAGTGGCATTGTCAAGCATCTCGTCGTAGGTGGCCACCACGTTGTCAAAACGTTTGGCAAAAAACTCGGTGCATCGCTTGCCAATAGTAATCATGGCGAGGCGTGCTGGCTGCTCGGCGGTGGCGATGGAGCGGTAGTGCTCTATGCGGGCTTGGGCTTGCTTGATTACATTGCTGTTGAAAGCGCCGCACAAGCCTTTGTTGGAGGTAACCACCACCAGCAACACATTCTCCAAACGCCTCACCTCGTGGTAGGGGGTTTGTACACCGTCGCCCGTGTCGATGTCGGCAGCTATCTGCCCCAGCTGGTTGGCATAGGGCCGCATGCCCACAATGGCGTTCTGCGCCCTGCGGAACTTGGCGGCCGACACCATCTTCATGGCAGAGGTAATCTGCTGCGTGGAGCTGACCGAGGCTATACGGGTACGGACTTCTTTTAGGTTTGCCATAACAGTTTATTTTGCATATTTCTCCGCCATGTCGAGGGCAACACTCTTTAGGGTGTCGAGGTCCTCGTCCAAAAGCTTGCCGTTGTGCAGGTTCTCAAGGATGCCGGCGTGGTTCTGGTGCAGGAAGAAGAGGAACTCGCTCTCAAAGTTGTGCACCTTGTCGACGGGCACCTTCTGCAGCAGTCCCTTGGTGCCGCAGAATATGATGGCCACCTGGTCTTCCACTGCCATGGGGCTGTACTGGGGCTGCTTGAGGATTTCCACGTTGCGGGCACCCTTATCAAGCACCGCCTTGGTGGCGGCGTCGAGGTCGGAGCCGAACTTCGAGAATGCCTCCAGCTCACGGTACTGGGCCTGGTCCAGCTTCAGTGTGCCGGCAATCTTCTTCATGGACTTAATCTGCGCCTTGCCGCCTACGCGCGACACCGAGATACCCACATTGATGGCCGGGCGGATACCAGAGTTGAACAGGTTGGTCTCAAGGAATATCTGTCCGTCGGTAATGGAGATGACGTTGGTGGGGATATACGCCGACACGTCACCAGCCTGGGTCTCGATAATGGGTAGTGCCGTGAGCGAGCCGCCACCCTTAACCTTGTCCTTCAGGCAGGCGGGCAGGTCATTCATCTGGCGGGCAATCTCATCGCTCTGGATAATGCGCGCTGCACGCTCCAGCAAACGGCTGTGCAGGTAGAACACATCGCCCGGATAGGCCTCGCGTCCCGGCGGGCGACGGAGCAGCAACGAAACTTCGCGGTAAGCCACGGCCTGCTTGCTCAGGTCGTCATAGATAACCAGTGCGTTGCGTCCCGTGTCGCGGAAATACTCGCCGATGGCAGCCCCGGCAAAGGGGGCATAGAACTGCATGGCGGCGGGGTCTGAGGCAGTGGCGGACACCACAATGGTGTAAGCCATGGCACCCTTCTCCTCCAGGTTCTTCACGAGGTTGGCGACAGTAGAGCCTTTCTGACCACAAGCCACATAAATACAATAAACGGGGTCGCCGGCATCGTAGAAATTCTTCTGGTTGATAATGGTGTCGATGGCGATGGCAGTCTTGCCGGTCTGGCGGTCGCCGATGATAAGCTCGCGCTGGCCGCGTCCGATGGGAATCATAGAGTCGATGGCCTTGATACCGGTCTGCAGCGGCTGCTCCACCGGCTGGCGGAAGATGACGCCCGGCGCCTTGCGCTCGATGGGCATCTCAAACAGCTCGCCCTCTATGTGGCCCTTGCCGTCGATGGGTTCGCCGATGGTGTTGATTACGCGGCCCACCAGGCCCTCGCCCACCTTGATGGAGGCGATGCGCTTGGTACGCTTCACCGTGTCGCCCTCGTTGATGGTGCTGGCCTCAGCCAACATCACCACACCCACATTGTCCTCTTCCAGATTCTGGACAATGCCCTGCTCACCGGTTGCAAACTCCACCAGCTCGCCCGACTGGGCGTTGTTGAGGCCATAGACGCGGGCAATGCCGTCGCCCACCGTAAGGACGGTGCCGACCTCCTCCAGCGCCACATCAAGATTGACGTCGGCCAATTGTTTCTTCAGAATCGCCGATACTTCGGCAGGTTTTATTTCTGACATATATGTAATGTATTAGTTTTGTTTCTAAAGCTTGCTTTCGTAGATGTTCTTTTCAAACTGCTGGCGCAGCTTCACCAAACGGGTACTGAGGCGGGCATCGTAGATGGTATTGTCAAACTCCATGGCAAAACCGCCTATTATCTTGGGGTCGGTCTTGGCCACCAGCTCCACCTGCTTGCCCGTATGGTCGGCCACGGCCTTGCTCACCTGGTCCAGAAGCTCCTGGTCAACCGGCTCGGCAGTGGTGAACGTGGAAAGCACAATACCGTGGTCCTCGCGGAAAAGGTCGAGATACGCTGCACTGATGCCGCGCAGGTTCACCGACCGGTTCTTCCTTACCACAAACTCCAGGAAAGCCAGTGTCGTCCTGCCCACATGCTCCGCAAAAAGGGCATCCACTATCGACACCTTCTTGGACATCTTCACCTCGGGGTTGCGGAACACCGTGTTCAGCTCACGGTTCTCCGTGCTCACGGCATTCACTAACCGCATGTCGGCGGCCACAGCACCCTGCTCACCCTGCTCACCGGCCAGCATAAAGAGTGCCTTCGCGTAATTGATATTGATTCTATAGTCTTGCATACTTGCTCAGATTAATAAGTGTTGGGCAAAAGCCGCAAACCGTGCGTTGTAGACTTCAGCCCCCCGCTTTCAATTCTCAATTCAAATGTGCTTCCTCCAGCTCGCGCCGAATAAGGCTGTTGGCCTTCTCCTTGTCGGAGAGCTCCGCCTTCATCAGCTTCTCGGCAATATCAATGCTGAGGGTGGCAATCTGGTTCTTCAGGTCGGTCATGGCGCGCAGCTTCTCGTAGTTGATGCTCTCGCGGGCATTTTCCACAATGCGGTCAGCCTCCTCGGTAGCCTTGATGCGTGCATCCTCCACAATCTTCTCGCTCGTGAGGCGTGCGTTGCGCAGCAGCTCGTCGCGCTGCAGCTTGGCCTCCTTCAGCAGGTCGTCGTTGTGGGCCACCAGCTGAGCCATCTCCTCGCGCGCCTTCTCGGCGGCGGCCAGCGAGTCTGCGATGGCCTTCTCGCGCTTCTTCAGCGCCTTGAGCAGCATGGGCCAGCCCCACTTGCCAAGAATAAACACCAGCACACCAAACGACACCAGCATCCAAAAGAAAGTGCCTAAACCGGGATTGATTAACGGATTGTTCATATACTATTACAATGTTTACGATTCGTGAATACAAAAGTGAAGTGGAAAGGGATGTTGGCGCCAATCGCGCCAACATCTCTCCCATAAGCGTCGGGCGGTTACTTGAGGACAACCAGCAAGCAAACAACCACTGCGAAGAAGGCAACACCTTCAACCAGTGCGGCGGCAATAATCATCGTGGAGCGGATGTCACCGCCAGCCTCGGGCTGGCGTGCCATGCCTTCCATGGCTCCCTGACCGATTTTACCAATACCGAGACCTGCACCGATAGTGGCCAGGCCTGCTCCGACGGCTGCTCCGAAATAACCCCAGGCCATTTGGGCAGCTGCTTGTAACAAAATGAGTAATGACATAGTTGTGTTTTTTATGTGAATTATTAATGTATTTATCTAAACTTCAATTTACTAAACCCGTCCAACCACAGGGGGTAGCCCCCTGCATTTGAACACGCAAAATTAGACAAAATATTTCGATTACACAAGTTTTTAACATATAAAAACGAAAAAAAAGACATACCACACTGACTTTCAACAGCCGAAAAGTAGCACCCCCTGCATACGAACGCCCTTGGTGGGGTACAGTAAAGCCGAGGGCAAGTATACGGTATTGTGCAGCGGCGCCCACGCCCTAAAGGACGTCTGCAAACTGGGAAAAGCCTCAGCATCCAACTGCCATAAAGACCCTATATAAAAAGGGCAGGCGGCCAAAAAGGCCGCCCACCGCAATCATGATTATGAAAAACAAACAGTCTATTTATTTACTATTATTAGCATCGGGCCAAACTCTATCAGAAGCGGTATAACCAGGAGCATGCTTCACAAGACGGACAGAACGTAAATAATACCAATCTAATTCAAAGTTGGCATTTGTTGCATCAGAACCCACTGGATCATCGTTGCCTACCATCAAATGCCACAGATAATCATTATACTGGAATGCCAAATAGAATGATTCTGCATACATACCACTCTTTCTATCGCTTGTCCAATAATGACCAGCCAGATAAGTGTCTAAAATTTCATCTCCATCATCTTCACCCGGAGCATCATACGGTGCACCATAACCTGCTGCAGGGAGGAACATAGCACCAGCCGCTTCTAATCGAGCCCATTCTGACACCGTATATTCATTTTCAAAAGCACTACTACCAGCATTTTCTGCGGCAGAAGTGAAACTGAGACCCGCAGGCAAATCCTCAGACGTCCAATCGTCCGGAAGTAGAACAAATCCATAAATAACGCCTGAACCTCCAGCCGGATGGCCTTTCACGCCAGTAATTTTTGCCTTACCGCGCAAAGACGCTCCATGCTGATTAACACGACCATGAAAAAGATAATACCATTCATCAGCAGTAAGTGTAAACCAAGTATTAGCAGGATCACCTGATATGCTCAATTCTCCCCAGTCTCTAAAGTAATCACCTGCGGCATTTGACGGAAGCCAGCCGCCCGCATCTTGCCAATCATCATAAGTATATCTACCATAGTTGCTACGATTTGATTCATCACTCCAAGCAAAAAGGTCCTCGGTGTCTGTAAACTCAATGCCATAACCATCTAAATTATTGGTTCCAAAGAAGTCATACTGGCGATCAGCAAACTTCCAAATAGGTTCTGAACCATTAATGTACTGCAAGTTACCGCGGGAGAAGACCACCTTGTAGGTGTCATTACCCTGACCGTCGCCACGAACGGAGAAATAACCGGTCAACTCATTATTTTCTTTAGGAGCACCTTCGAAAGAAACAGGGACAATCTTATTGCGTTCCAAAGTGACGGTGCTACCTGTTTGGACGGTGACAGTCTTTAATTTCTGATCGTCGCTCGTGGTCTGGGCAGATCTGGGTTTCATGGTCTGAATCTCGACAGTGACCTGTTTGTTGCTAAACTTGGGCAGGAATACATAGTATTTGCGGCTCGTGCCATTGGGGACAACTGTTTCACGGTCGTCTTCAGCGATGTCGAGGTTTACGCGGTTCTTTTTGGGGTCGGACAATGTCATGTAAGAGCTTGTGCCAGCAAGGTTAGCCTGTCCGTCGCCATAGAGAGCCACACCGGGGACAGTCACTTCAATGCCGATGATTTCATAGGCTGCGGTTGAGGTGTTTTTCCACTGGATTTCAAGTAAGGAGCCGAGGTTGTAAAACTTCAGTTTCTTGGAGCCATCGTTCGCTATAACAGCACCGGCAGGAAGCTGAACATCCTGAACACCGTTATTATGCTTGTAGGCCTGCAAGCGAGACATGTGGACGGATTGTGCGGTAGTGCCACTGAAGCCTGCTGTCAATGAGGCAGGATAAGCTGCATAATAAAAACCATCTGTTGCTGCATTCACAGCCACTACATACTTGCTTCCACTCACCGTTACTGGGTATTCCGTTCCGTTCACATTCACCATGTCGCCATCAAGGATAACAGGGTTGTGATATGCATCTATCACCACCTTGCTGTTGGCGGGAGAGCCTTCCAGCTCAACGCCCAACGTAACGGTCTGATAATCCTTCTTGCAGCCAACAAACATCATTGCACCCGCAGCTGCAAGTGTCAAAAAGAATATGGTTGTCTTTCTCATTTCAAAACTTTATGGATAAGTAGTTAATATTATTGCCTTAATGTCCAACCCCAATCGTTCTGTTCAGTTTCAGTCTGATAATCCATCTTCTCAAACATACCGTCATTTTCAGTCTCTGAAGGCTGATTGACTGTGTAGGGTGAATCTGCAAAGCCACCTTCCACCACAAAGTCCACCGTCTTGACGACGGGAGCCATGTAAAGTTTCTGTTTCTTTTCTTTCACGTTTATGCTTTAAACTGTTTTTTAATCCTTTTTGTTATATCTGTTGGCACGTTGGTCGTGCCTTTTTGTTCAACTTTTGCAATGACCTGAGCAGCTATGCTCACATCATTTCACTATACCACACATTTCACATCGAATTCAATCTGCAAAGATATGATAATTTTCTAAACCAAACAAGTTTTTTTTAAAGATAAGCACCAATACACTAATACTAAATGTAATAAAAATATCACACCTAACACAACAGGATATTTTTTCAATGAACAATAACTGCAAAAAAACTTAAAATAAGCTACCAAAACGAACTTTTCATTCACCTAACGCACACAATACAGAATATCAACATAATGGACGATAAATCCACATTACAGCCTGATGCAGCTATGAAAAGGCAGCAGCGTGAGCCACACGAATATACGCTGTCAAGTCCGCCCCACGGCTGCGCAAGGCATAAAAAGGCAACGGGGCAGCGCCATTCTGCCGCCATCAGCACGACGTCCCAACAAGGATTGGTGAATGAAAGAATGAGCGGTAAACCGGGTGGCCTGCTGGCTACTCCATGCTGCGGGCTATGCGGTCGAGCACATCGGCCAAGGTGGCACGCGGGCAACCCAGATTAATGCGGAAACAGCAGCGGTAGTTGTTGCCGCCAAAGGTGGTGCCGTCGTTCAGCGCCACATGGGCGCGGTCTAACAGCCGTTGTTTCAGTTCCTCATGGCTGTAGCCCAGCGCGCCGAAGTCGAGCCAGGCAAGATAGGAAGCCTCGGGCAGCACTGCCTTGACGGCGGGCAGATGCTCAGCCAAGTAATCACGCAAGTAGGCCACGTTGCCGCCTAAGTACTGCAGCATCTGTGCCAGCCACTCCTCGCCGTGGCTGAAGGCGGCCTCAGCCCCGACATAGGCAAAAATGTTGCCGCCCGCCACCTCGTAGGCGTCCAAGTAGCCAAAGAACCGTTTGCGCAACTGCTCGCTGCCGCAGTAGCACACCGAGCTGCCCAGGCCGGCCATGTTGAAAGTCTTGCTGGGGGCCATAAAGGTGAGGGATATGTCGCGCGCATGGGGGCTGACGGTGCTGAAACTCACATGGCGGTGGGGCGGGAGCGTCATGTCGGCATGAATCTCGTCGGACACCACGCTGACGTTGTTCCTATAGCAAATCTCCGCCACGCGCTGCAAGGTCTCCTCCCCCCACACGGTGCCGCCCGGGTTGTGGGGATTGCTGAGGATAAGCCATCGGCACTGCCGTGCGCGCCACTCAAAATCCTCAAAGTCGATGGCAAAGCGGCCGTCGACCACCTTGAGCGGGCTGCACACTAACTGGCGGCCACCCCCCTGGGGCAGGTTGAGGAAAGGCGGGTAGACCGGTGTGGTGACCAGTATGCCGTCGCCGGGCTGGGTCATGGCCTGCAGCACAAACGAAATGCCCGACACGATGCCGGGGATAAAGTGCAGCTCCACCTTGCCGCAGTCGATGGCATAATGGCGTTTGAGCCACTGTTGCACCGACTGCCAATAGCTTTCGGGCGGGAAAGCGTAGCCCAGCACCTCGTGGTTGCAGCGCGAGCGCAGGGCATCCATAATAAAGTCGGGGGTGCGGAAGTCCATATCGGCCACCCACATGGGGGTGAGGTCGTCGCGTCCAAAAAAGAGGCCGAGGGCATCGTGCTTGATGCAATCGGTGTGGCGGCGCGGTATTATCTCGTCAAAGTCGTAGTGTTTCAAAGCAGTAGTATATATTATAGCGTTAGGGAATAGCGGTGTAGGGACGGAGGTGTCAATCCTGTTTGCGCACCAGGTCGATGGAATAGTGCAGCCCCACGTTCTCGCGCCGTGCGCGTGCCATCTTAATGATAAGGTAGGCGCAGGCAATGAGGTTGCGCAGCTCGCTGAGCTCCTCGGTGAGGACAGAGCGGTTGTAGAGGTCCTCGGTTTCGCGGAATATAAGGTTGAGGCGGTCGAAAGCGCGCTGCAGACGCAGGTCGCTGCGCACAATGCCCACATAGTTCCACATAAGCTCCTGCAGCTCGCGTTTGGTCTGGGTGATAAGCACCATCTCCTCGTTAAGCACCATGCCTTCAGCGTTCCAATCAGGCACCTGATGGCAAATCTCGCGCGTGCGGACACGCTCGATGGCGCTTTGTGCCGCATTGTGGGCATACACCACCGCCTCGAGCAGCGAATTGCTGGCCAGGCGGTTGGCACCGTGCAGACCGGTGCAGGCGCACTCGCCGGCAGCATACAGGTGGCGGATGGACGACTCGCCGTTGCGGTCCACCTTGATGCCACCGCACTGGTAGTGGGCGGCCGGACGGATGGGAATCATGTCCTTGGTGATATTGATGCCCAGCTCTAAGCATTTGGCATAGATGGTGGGGAACCCGTTTATAAGGCCGTCCTTGCCAATGCCGCGGGCATCGAGATAGAGGTGGTCCACACCGGCAATCTTCATCTCGTTGTCGATGGCGCGAGCCACAATGTCGCGCGGCGCCAGCGACAGGCGGGCGTCGTACTTGTGCATAAACTCCTGGCCCTTGAAATCCTTCAATATGGCACCGGCGCCCCGCATGGCCTCGGTGATGAGGAAGGCGGGTTTCTCGGCGGGGTTGTATAGCGAAGTGGGGTGGAACTGCATAAACTCCAGGTCGGACAGCACACCGCGCGCGCGGTGCACCATGGCCACACCGTCGCCGGTAGAGACGATGGGGGTGGTAGTGGTAGTATACACATTGCCCATGCCGCCGGTGGCCAACAGGGTGACCTTGGCCAGGTAGGTGTCAATCTGGTTGGTGCGGCAGTCGAGGGCATAGACCCCATAGCACTCAATGCCCGGGGTGTGCTTGGTGACGCGCTGCCCCAAGTGGTGCTGGGTGATGATGTCGATGGCAAACTGATGCTCTTTGAGCTCGATATTGGGGTGGCGGTGCACTGCCTCGAGGAGGCCGCGCTCAATCTCGGCCCCGGTGTTGTCCTTGTGGTGGAGGATGCGGAACTCGGAGTGGCCGCCCTCGCGGTGCAGGTCGAAACGGTCGCCGCCGAGGCTCTTGTCAAAATTCACCCCATACTGCACCAGTTCGCGGATGCGGTCGGGAGCCTCGCGGATGGTCATCTCCACCACCTCGCGGTCGCATATGCCGTCGCCCGCCACAAGGGTGTCCTGTATGTGCTTGTCGAAACTGTCGCTGTCGTACATCACAGCGGCAATACCGCCCTGGGCGTAGCGGGTGGAACCCTCCGCCGCCTCGCCCTTGCAAAGCACACACACCTTGCCATAGGGGGCCACCTTGAGGGCAAAACTCAGCCCGGCAATGCCGGACCCGATAACCAAGAAATCAACTTCGTGCCTCATTGCTGCAAAGATGCGGCATAAACGCCATTAAAGAATGCCACGGACAGAGTTGAAATACAATGCCGCCACACAGGCAACCACCACCCCTATCGCAAACAGGACGATAAGGAGCACGGTGGTGTAGTGCCACAGCTTCTGGCTCTGGCGCAGAAACTCGATCACAGGATACACCTCCTGGCTCACCTTAATCTGGTTGGCCTCTCTGACGGCGCGACGCATATACATGATGGCCGGAATCAGCGCGCCGGCCACAATAATCATGCCTACGCCACCCAGGCCGATGACGTTGTCCAAATAATAGGGAGTGGCCTCGTCGAGCCAGTTGCTCACATAGAGCATCACAATGCCGCCCGCCACAATAAAGAGCATGGCCAATGTGGCAAAAACAGAAAAAATGTTCATCCACCTGCCAACGCGGGTGACATACATCTTACTATTCTTCAACGACATAATTTCATTTTCTTCCATAGTGACACATTTTTAACATTTATGCAAATATACCATTAATTTTTTATATGCGGAAAAAAAATCCCGCCGCATCGTTTTTTTTAACCAAAAGCAGGCGCCCAGCCGGAGAAACGGAAAACGCGGAACGCTTTGCTTCCTGGCTCTCGCAGATAGCGCGGATATCCTCGATTTAGAACTCTCGCAGATAGCGCAGAAAGCGCAGATATCATCGGTTTCTGCGTTTTCCGCGAGCAAACGACATGGCATAGGTGTTCCGCCCATGTTGCACCGCTCGCTCTTTCACATTTCCTTTGCAGTTCTTCGATAGTTCTTCCACATACATCGAACAACTGTGGGACAATTGTTGTGTATATGTACTATAGGGAGCGGCATAGGGTCGGGGCAAGGACCTCGGCAGGGCCCTTGCCGTCCGGGTAGGCAGGGCCGGCAGTCAGGCCGCAGGCTGTGGTGACGGCAGCCCCCGGCGGGGCGGTTCGGGGCCACGGGACGGCGGCAGTGGGAGGCGGGATATGGGCGTGGAGCCGAGGAGGTTTGGGGTACTATTTTTTGCCATATTGTGCGTAATTCGGGAATTATGTGTAATTTTGCAGCCGGATATGGCAAGAAACGGACAAATAGCGGCGCTGATAGCCGCCATCATGATGCTGGCCGCCGGGTGCCGCCCAGGGCACGGGGGCGGCGGGGTTGACCTGCGCCTGCGCGGCCGGATAGACAGCTACAACAAGCAGGCGTTTATGAACCGCTACCAAAACCCGCCGCTTGCCATAGGATGCGCCCACAAGGCCCTGCGCCTGCTGCGCGACTCGCTCCCCGCCTACCACGACGGGGCGCTGCGGGCCTACAACAACCTTGCGTTTGGCTACTACATGCTGGCCGGGCACGACTCGGCCGCGGCCTATATCGACAGCGTGTGCCTGCTTGCGACGGCGCCGCCAAGGCAGCCGTTCAAAGCCATACGCCAGAACGTGGAGGTGGAGCAGGTGATAGCGCAGCTGATGCGGATAAGGCTGCTGCAACGCAGCTGCCGCATTGCCGACAGCTACCAGCTGCTTTACGACATAAACCGTGCCAACGTGCTGCGGCACAAGCCGGACTATTATCTCTACTCCTACGCCCAGATGGAGTATTACATCACCTCGCTCACGCTCAATTACCACTACCGCAACCGGGCGGTGGCGTCGTCGTCGGGCACTGCCCTCTCGTCGGGCACGAAGAAGGAGATGGACGACTTGCTGGCCGAGGTGGAGGAGGCGCGGGGACGGCTGCGCTGCGACTATGCCGAGGAGCTGTCGCTGAACTATGCCTTGGCCCACAGCTACTACCGCCTTTCGGCGGCCTCGGGGGGCGACTCGCTGCTGCTGGGCAGGGCCTACGACTATCTGGCCGACAATGCCAAGATACTGGCCTTACCGGGGCATTACAGCATATACCACCTGGCCAACGTGTTCCAGCTGCAGGCCTTTATTGCCGCCGACACCAACATACATCGCGACACCTATACCCTCCATCCCCATTGCCGCAATAAGGTGTTCTACCTCCACTCGCTCACCGACCACCTCTACCCCACCGACGCCCTGTTCACCGACCCTGAATACGGGCTGAGCATGTTCGAGGTGTCGACGCGCCTCTTTTTCCAGACCTCCGACCCCTACCAGCACCTCGGGGCAGTGGTGGCCGCCGCCGAATACTGCCTGCACCAGGGCGAACGGCAGGCGGCCTACGACTACTACACCCTGGCCTTGGAGGACACCACGTGGCACGACGGCATGGCGCCCAAGTTCGAGTCGATGCTGTACGACGGGCTGATACGCATGGGCTATTCCGACCACCCGGACGACAACGCCGGCTGGTACGACCGCGAGATGGAGCTGCTGGATTTGATAAGCCGAAACGAGAGCGCCGACCTGATGCTGCAGGACCTGCTCAACCGGTCGGAAACCCGCAACCACTATTATGTGGCGGCCATTATAATCAGTTTGCTGACACTGATATTGCTGGCCGTGCTGGTGGCGCTGCTGCGGCGGCGGTCGCGCGTGCTGCGCGACGAGAAGCTTGCCCTGCAGGAGGCCAAACGGCAGGACATAGAGCGCATTGCCAACGTGGAGACGTGCCTCTCGGTGATGCGCCACGACATAAACCCGTTCCTGTCCTATCTCACCAACAAGTCGCTCAGCCCCGAGATGCGGCAGGAGGTGCTGGACCAGCTGCTGCGCACCTTTGCCAACATCAAGAACTGGACCAACCTCTCTATCCCCTCGGGATTGCAATTCCAGTTGTCGGAGTTTGCCTTGTCCGAGGTGTTTGAGAGCGTGGCAGTCTCGTGCGTAAGGCTGAACCCGGAGGTGGAGCTTGTGTTCCACCCCACCACCCTGCGTGTGCAGGGCGACCGGCAGCTGGCAGAAATCATGCTGCGCAATCTGGTGAACAACGCCTTGCAGCACACAGCGCAGGGGAGCGTGGCGGTGGCGGCCGGGCGCTACGGGGAGGACAGGCGTTTTGTGCACATAACGGTCAGCGACACCGGCACCGGAATGGACAGCGAGACACTGGAGAACCTGTTCCGCGCGGACAAGAGGGTGCAGACCCCCACCGACACATCGGCTCCGCACGGCACCGGTTTCGGGCTGATACTGTGCAAGTACATCATAAAGCGTCACGACGACAACACGCTGCGGGGATGCCGCATATGGGCCGAGAGCGAGCCAGGAAAGGGCAGCACCTTCCACTGCCTGCTGGCCGGCGGCGGCAACGACGACCGTCAGCCCGCCCCCCACAGCCCCACCGAGAACAGAAACTGAAACACCCTTACCCATGGAACCCATCAAGATAATGATTGTCGACGACGAGCCCATCATACGCAAGGCTCTGAAAACCGAACTCAACAGCCAGTCGGCGACCATAGCCTGCGGCATGAACGACGACGGCGAGGTAGCCTACCGCCAAGTGGCGGTGCTGGACACCTTTGCCAACGGCGCCCAGCTGATGGCCGCCCTCGACAACCCCCTGCCCCACGACATGCCGGACTACCTGCTGCTCGACATGGAGTTTCAGGGCGAACCCACCGGCGGCATATTCGTTGCCGACCGTGTGCACAAGAAATACCCCAACATCAAGATAGCCATACTCTCCGGCCGTTTTGACAATCCGCTGCCCAGCGAAGGCAACCGGCACGAGCGGATGATAGAGATAGGCCGGGTGGTGTTTGAGGCGCTGCAGCACGGGGCATGCGCCTTTGTGAGCAAGAACGCAGCCGGAGGGTTCTCGGTCGAGAATGTGCTGCGCGCGGTGGAGTGCCTCGAACGGGGGGAGAAATACTATTTCAACTACCCCGTGATGCTCACCCTCAAGGAGGCCGCCGAGCTCTATGTGTCGAACGCCGCGTATATGCACAGCGACGTGGCCATAACCGACACGGAGCGCAAGCTGCTGCTGCTGGAAGCGGCCGGGTGTACAGCCGCCGAGATTGCCGTGGCCCTGAACGAGACCGACAAGAGCGTGCAGGAAAGGCAGAAAGAGCTTTCGCGCAAGCTGGACATCGTGAACAAGTCGGGGGCACGCATAGCCAAGGCGTTGCAATACGGCCTTATCGACGCCAAGGAAATCCGTTTCTTGAAACGGTAGCGCCACATGCCTGATTTTTGGAAAAAGCGGGCTGCCGACAGCCATTTTTAGGCCCGCCCGGCACCCAATGACGAACAATTAACAGGCTGGCCATCAAACGGTCGCACCCCAACTACAAAAATTTATTTTGCCAATTGCAAAATTCTTTGTACTTTTGCAACCGCTTTTAAGGCACAAAATGGTCGTTTGGCCGAGGGGTTAGGCACAGGTCTGCAAAACCTGCTACTCCGGTTCAAATCCGGAAGCGACCTCCAAGAAAGGAGACTCAAAGTGGGTCTCCTTTTTTTGTGCCGTGTAAGAAGGGGGCTACCTCCCACCCCGCCTGGAGCCAAAGGGGAGGCGCGACAGGAGACGGTTCACCTCGGGCGATACATCCATCCGGCCCACGACCCACACCGCTATGAAGGCAAAGAAACCTGTGCGCAGCAGGGCCTGGAGCAGGACAACGCCCAGGCCGTGGCCCAGCCGTGTAAAGAGGGGCGAGAGCGTCCACTGCCACAGCAGGTTGGCCGCGAAGAGCGCCAGTGTGAAGAGCAGCACCCACAGCTGTTTGCGGCTGAAAAGGGAGACACGCATACGCACCCACAGGAGCATGAGCAGGGGTGCAAAGTAGACCACATAGGCCACCAAGGTGGCACAGGCGGAGCCTGCAACCCCCCAGAGGGGTATGAGCCACAGGTTGAGGGCTATGGCCGTTGCGGTGAGCATCGAGATGAAGAGGAGCGAAAAGGCATAGAATTTGGAGAAATTGAGGATGTTGGTGGAGATGCTGAGCGTGGAGTTGAGGATGTTGGCCATGCCGAGAAAGAGTACCACGCCCATGCCGGACACGTAATCGGCCCCATTGGGTATGACCGAAAAGAGGGGCGTGAGGTTAATCCAGATGAAAAAGAGCAGCATGCATGCCACCAGAAGCTGGTGGAGCGACACCTGTTTGCCCAGCCGGTTGACCTCGGACACATTGCCGTCGGACACGGCCTGCGAGATGATGGGGCTGGAGATGGCACCGAGCGAACGGTAGGGAATTTCGACCACGTTGGCAATATAGCTGGCAATGGTGTAGATGCCGGCTGCCGCCAGACTTTGGCGGGCGATGAATATGGAGTTGAAAAGCTTGATATTGCCCGCCAGGACGGTGGCGGTCATAAAGAGGGTGTAGACCCCCACCTCGCGGAACAGCGAGCGCGAGACAAAGTGCCAGTCGGGACGGAATGATATGCGACCCAGCGACAGGAGATAGAAGAAGTTGATGAGCATGGCCACCGCATAGGAGGAGCAGAAGAGGATGACGAAAAGGTCGAGCGAGATGATACGGTAGCCATAGAGCAGATAGGCCGTCAGGTTGAGGACCCGTATGACCACCTCGCGCACAAATTTGGGCAGTGCAATATGGAGGAGGACGCTTGCGTTGGTCTCGAAGACAGTCATGTAAAGCACAAAGAAAGTGAGGGGCAGGAGGAGGTAGGCATAGTCGACCAGCAGGGGTGCATCGTCGGCATAGTAGGCCACTATGTTGTCCTTGAACAGAAAGAAAAGCACGGCGAGCAGCGTGAAGCCGAGGAAAGGCAGAATGAGGGTCCAGCCAAAGAAGCCGTGGTCGCGCAGCCCGGGGTTTTCGGCGGTGCGGAAACGGGGATAGAAACGCAGGATGGAGGCATTGGTGCCCAGTTGGGCAAGGCCGGCAAAGAGCATGGCAGCGTCCACCATAACGCGCGTAAGGCCTATCTCCTCCTGGGTGAGGAGGTCGGTCACCACAAAGAAAGTGGTGACGGCACCTATCAGAACCCCCAAGTAGTTGGCCAGCGCCCCTTTGATACTTTGTTTCGCTATAATGCCCATGATGTTGTTGCAAAAGTGGTTCAAACGGTGCGGGCAGCCCCGCCAATGCCGCTTTAAACAAGATGCAAAAGTACTACATTTTTTCGGAATTATAACTTTTGTGACACAAATAATTTCGGTAATTCCAATTTTATTTGTATCTTTGCCATTCGGTATTTTTGCCGCGAGGCTTGCACCGAGCCGTGCAAGCCCCTCAGCATAAATATATTGCACCGAGAACAGAGCAAACAATAAAAGACAAAAATAATATAATATACATCACAATGAAAGTTTACCAGACAACCGACATCCGCAACATCGCCCTCGTAGGCGGAGCCAAATCAGGCAAAACCACCCTGGCCGAGGCCATGGCATTCTGTGGCGGGCTCATCAACCGCCGCGGCACCGTGGAAGGCAAGAACACCATCAGCGACTATCGCGACATTGAGCTTGACCGCAAATACTCGGTCGAGACCACCCTTATGTACACCGAATTCGGTGGCAAGAAAATCAACATCCTCGACGTACCCGGTTTCGCCGACTTCCAAGGCGAGCTGGTGTCCGCCTTCAACGTGGTGGAGGCTGCCGTGGTAGTGGTCAACGCCCAAAGCGGCGTAGAGGTAGGCACCGAGATAGCCAACCGCTACAGCGACAAGCTGGACACCCCCATGATTTTTGTGGTCAACCATCTGGACGCTGAGAAGGCCAACTTCGACGAGAGCGTCAGCCAGCTGAAAGACTTCTTCGGCTCCAAGTGCACCGTGCTGCAGTTCCCGACCAATGCCGGCTTGGGATTTAACCAGGTGGTGGATATCGTCACCAACAAGATGTACACCTTCAAGGACGGCAAGGCCACCGAGGAAGACATCCCCGCCTCGTATGCCGACCGTGCTGCCGAGATGCGCGAAGCCCTCGTGGAAGAGGCTGCCGCCGCCGACGACGAACTGATGGAGAAATACTTTGAAAACGGTGACCTCACCGCCGAGGAGCTGACCAAGGCCCTGAAACTGGCCATTGACAAGCGCGACCTCTACCCCATCATGTGCACCAGCGCCAAGGAAAACATGGGTGTCAGCCGTCTGCTCGAATTCATCTGCCAGAACGTACCCGCCCCCAACGAGGTGGCCGAGTTCAAGAAAACCAAATCCGGCAAAGAGCTTAAGAACGATGTGGCCAACCCCGTCGTGGCATTTGCCTTCAAGAGCGCCAAGGACAAGAACCTGGGCGAAATCACATACCTGCGCCTGTTCGACGGTGAGTTAGCCGAGGCACAAGATGTGATCAACGCATGCAACCAGAGCAAGGAGCGTGTGAGCCAGGTACTCATCTGCAGCGGCAAAGACCGCCAGCGCGTTGAGAAAGCCTGCGCCGGTGACATCATCTGCACCATCAAGCTCAAGGATGTGAAAATCAACCACACCCTCACCACCGCCAAGAACACCGACGACGCTGTCGAGGAAATCCAGTTCCCGACCCCCATCTACACCGTCGCAGTGAAAGCCGCCAACAGCAACGACGACGAGAAGGTCGGCGCCGCACTGAAAGACCTCGTAACCTACGACCGCAGCCTTACGCTGGAGAACAGCCGCGAGCTGCGCCAGGTTATCCTCGGCTGCCAGGGCGAGCTGCACCTTAACACCGTGAAGTGGTATTTCGAGAACCAGTACAAGCTGGCCGTAAACTTCACCGCCCCCAATATCCCCTACCGCGAGACCATCACCAAGAGCGCCGAGGCCATGTACCGCCACAAGAAACAGTCGGGCGGCAGCGGCCAGTTCGGCGAGGTGCACATGCTCATCGAACCCTACTACGAAGGCATGCCCAACCAGACCAAGTACCCCATCCGCGACACCCAGGAGTATCCGCTGGAGTGGGGCGGCAAGCTGGTCTTCAACAACTGCATCGTGGGCGGCTCTATCGACGCCCGCTTCATGCCCGCCATCCTCAAGGGTATCATGGAAAAGATGGAGCAAGGCCCACTGACCGGCTCCTATGCACGCGACATCGTGGTCAACATCTACGACGGTAAGATGCACCCCGTGGACAGCAACGAGACCGCCTTCAAGATTGCCGGCCGCACCGCCTTCCGCGAGGCCTTCAAGCTGGCCAACCCCAAGATTAAGGAGCCCATCTACGACGTGGCCGTAACCGTGCCCACCGAAAGCCAGGGTGGTGTGATGACCGACCTGCAGGGTCGCCGCGCCATCGTCATGGGCATGGATGCCGAAGGCAAGTACACCACACTCAAAGCCAAGGCCCCCTTGGCCGAGATGAACCGCTACTGCACCGCCCTGAGCTCCCTCACCAGCGGCCGCGGTACCTTCACCATGACCTTCAGCAGCTACGAGCTCGTCCCCGCCGACGTGCAGCAGGCCCTCCTCAAAGCCTACGAGGAAGCCGCAGCCGAGGAAGAGTAATCCCCTCCTGCTCCCTGAGCGCAACAATGCTACACCAGCATATCCTTACAAGCCGGAAGCCCCTTCGCAAGGAGCTTCCGGCTTTCATTAATAAGATACTGCATAAATGTTTCAATCCCCATGTGCCACAGTATCACCCATCTTTTAGCCTCGTGCCTTCGGAGTGAAGGTGCTCGTACACTATAGTCAACAGGGCTTGAAAAGGCACAGCCAAAGACAGATAACGTGCCACCCTGTTTTTTTCACAATCACAATCGTTGCCATGTCGTGAAAAATATGTATCTTTGCATCGTGAAATAATTATCCACCCCCATGTCACTTTTCGGCATAAATATGGCTCTAATCATAATGAAAAGCCCAGAGTACGGGCAGAGGTAAAGCATGTGCGACACACACCACGACATACAAGCTGAACGCAACGAACGGTACCTGTCCTTGCTCCGCACATTTCGCCGGCACATAGAGCACTACTGCATTGCGCACAGCAACTGCCGCGAGGATGCCGAAGACCTGATGCAGGAGGTGTTTATCGCAGTGTGGCAAACCATCGACACGCTGCGCCGCGACAGCAGCCCTCCGCAGGTGAACCGATGGCTGCACAAAGTGATGCGCACAGTCTTCATTCGCCAGATAAGGCGGCCCCGCGTGCAGGGCGACACACCCCTCAGCGAAGCCGAGCACATCGCCGACGAACCCGACCACGACGCAGCCTTAGTCGAAGAGCTGGTGGCACACCTGCCCGACGACGACCGGCAGCTGCTGCAACTCCGCTTCAACGGCTACTCCAACATAGAGATAGCCTCACAACTGGGACTGAAAGAAAACACACTCAACAAACGCATGAGCCGCATCGCAACAAAACTGAAAGAAATATACAATCAACTATATGAAACCGAACAGCATTGACGAAACCGACATAGAGCAGCTCCTACAGCAACACACCCGCCGCTGTGTGGAGCGGCAACTGCTCGACGAGGGCGACGCGCTCTACAGCAGTTACCTGCGCCGTGCCAACCTGCGACACTACGCCGCCACCCTCTGTGCCGCCGTCCTGCTGGTGGCCGCCCTTTGGGGAGCCAGCCCGCAGGTGTCCGCCCAGGCCACCAGCCACGCATCCCTATCCGAGCGCAACGAGGCCATCGCCACCTCCGACATCATCATCCGCAACCTATGAAACGCCGCTGGACCATAGCCCTGCTCATCCTCCTCACCGCCGCCCTTGCCACGGTGGCCTTCAAATACTGGCCCCGCACGGTAACCGACAGCCAGTGCAGCTCCTACTACCGCCTCTACCGCCACAGCGACGGCATCCAAGCCACCTACATAAAAGGCAAACGCCTCAACGACACCCTCCGGGTAGACCTCACCCTCCTCCAGGCCACCACCCCGCAAGGGTGGCAACAGCTATGCCGCGACTTCCACCTGCCCGCACCCGACTCCGCCACCCGTACCCTGCTGCAAGAGGGCAACCCCGACATCGTCCTCAGCATCCTCTCCCCTACCCCAGTCAACTATCCCGACACCGTACACATTGCCGCCGCCTCGCGCTCCCTGCAATGCGTCAGCATCTTCCACACCACCTCCATCCAACAGTTCAACACCATAGTAGACAACCATATTGACCAACTGCAACAATAGCCAAACATGAAGCGACTGTTCCTCACCTCACTCATCGCCGCCCTGTGCTGCTTAGCCACTTCCGGCTGCACATTCGTATACGACATGGCCACCGAGATGTATTGGAACCTCGACGACCCCGCACCCGTCAACATCAGCGAAACTGCAGACACCCTCTGCATCATCAAATACGCCTGTGGCAAAACCACCGGCCAACAAGTCATCCACAGCCAAGTCGAACTCGACTTCCTACTATACAAATTGCTCATCAGCACCGCAAAAAGCCCCTGCACCCTCGTGCAGAGCAGCAGCCCCACCTCCGGGCTGGCACCCATCCAAGCCTTCGGCTCACAGGCCGAAGTCAAATTCACCTCCCCCGACATCAACAAAGTAAAAGAATGGGCAAAGAAAATGCTGCTCAAAGGCTACCAAGTCGACATCATCTACGACCGCCGTGCCAAAACATACAACTGCACCGCACGGCCGCCCGTAAACAAACAATAACATAACAACCCACACAATTAAAAAACACCAACACTATGAGAAAAAACGTACTCATCCTCGTTGCCGCCCTACTCATGAGTGGAGCCGCATCCGCACAAATCGTCTACCACTACGGTCCCGCCAACACCGCCCCCTGGACTGGCGACAACCTCTTCAGCCTGCACGTAGGCACCTTCTACCAGCCTGCCACCAACGACCCTTTTGCTACCGAACAACATCCGGGAATACCCCTCTCCCTCTCCCTGCGCTACGACGGCGAACAAGCCATAGGCACACACTGGGTGGTAGGCTTCCAAACCGAGCTCAACCACTCTCGCTCCCACTCCTCCTATACCCTCGACGGCGCCGAGTACTCCTACTACTCCAAAAACCCCTATGCCAGTCAATGGCTCAACTATGATGTCAAAAACAATGCCACCACCCTCGAGGTGCGCATCATGGCAGGCTACTACCTGATGGAAAACCTCAGCCTCCACGCTGCCGCCGGCCTCTATGGAACATTCCTCCAATCCGGCTCCACCTCCTTCACCATCACCAACAAAGCCACCGGCACCCAATCCGAACCCAAAATCACCGAAACCTCCCCCACCTTTGGCATCAACTCCGGTTTCAGCGGCACCCTCGGCGCCGACTACTACTTCAACGACAACCTCTTCGTCACCGCCACCGCCAAACTCCACATCCCCATACGCTTCTTTGACGAAGACAAAGCCCTCACCTCCTCCTACGGCCTCATGGTAGGCATCGGCTACAAATTCATACGCTAAACCCTAACCCAACACCGCGCAACATGAAAAGACAAATACCCCTCCTCCTCTCCCTCCTGCTGCTTGCCACAAGCCTGCAAGCGCAGACCGTTTCCTTCGACCAGCTGCCCGAAACCAAAGGCGTCATCAAAAACAGCATACCCCTCTACATCGGCAGCACCGACGAAAACATCGTGCTTGTGCAACGCAGCGGCAGGCTCAAAAACCGGCTCGAGCTGGTCAAATACGACCTCAGCCTCCAGGAGCAGAGCCGCGCCGAACTCAACAGCGGCGAAGACCACACCTGCTACGGGGGCTACATCAACGGCCCCCACATCGACCTCCTCTACTCCTCCTCCGAGGAGGAAGGCATACGCGTCTACCGCGACCGGCGTAGCCTCGCCACCCTCGCCCCCGAAGGCGACACCCTGATGCTGGCAGCCCTAAGCGGCGACAAAGGCGACAACTTTGCCTTTGGCCACGCCGTCTCGCCCAACGGGCAACTGCTGGCCGGGGTCTTCGTGGCCAGCCGCGCGGTGCAGGGCACCGAAGTGAAAGTGGCCCTCTACAACCGCCAGCTCGAAGAGTACTGGTCCCAAACCTCCCCCCGCGTCAACTTCAGCCACATATCCGTCACCGACCAAGGCGACATCATCCTCTACACCCTCGGCGACAAAGGCGGCTGCTACTTCACCATCTTCGACGGCGAAGAAATCCGCAACATCGACTTCCAGCTGCCCCAAGGCGACATGGTCCTGCAGCGCATACTGCTCCGCTACGGCGACGGCAACATACTGCTTGCCGACGCCGTGCGCCACGAAAACCACACCCTCATGCCCGTAGGCTCCAACATCGACCGCATCGACATCCACTGCTACAACATAGCAAGCAAAAAAATCACCGTCGAGCGGCACCCCTTCGCCATGCAGGAAGTCAACCGCCTCATCAACGACAAAGAAACCCGCGAGCAGCGCCACCTCTGGGTGCAGTTTGGACAAATCACCCAGCGCATACCCGACCCCGACGGAGCCTACCTCATGGTCGACCAAACCTGGAAAACCACCACCAACAACATGCCCACCGGGCAGCAGCGCATGGGCATGATGGTCATGCGCGTAGACCGCAACGGCAAAATACAGTGGACCACCGTCAAGCGGCTCAACTCCTCCACCGACTGGAAATACCGCGACTACCTCGACTACCAGTGGCTACCCACCCCCTCGGGCATCATGCTGGCCTGGACCGACCACATAGCCAACATAGCCTTCCCCCCCTCCAAACCCGTCAAAACCTTCATCCCCTTCAAAAACAAGGCCACCCTCAACTGCTGGACCCTCACACCCGACGGCAAAGAAAACCAAAGCTTCATCGAACTCACCCGCCAGGCCATGGCCGGGTCCGCCCACCAGCTCGACAAGCCCGGCGAGTACATCCTCCTCCTCTCCTCCGGCAACCGGCAGCAACTCACCAAAATAAAAATCGAAAACTGACACCATACCTAACAGCCCTCACATGAAGAAAACCCTCCTGCTACTTGCCGCGCTGGCCTTATGCCACGCAGCCTTCGCCCAAACCCTGCGCAGCAGCGGCCCCATACCCTCCGACCTCAAAATGAGTGTGCAGCAACTCTACGACACCGACCTGCAGCGTGCCGAACAATATGTCGGCCGCCGGGTGCGCGACCGGCAGCAACTGCTCGAAGCCTCCTACCACATAAACAAAATGCTGGCAGGCGGCCACATCGTCTACGGCGACTCCATCAGTCTCCTCGCCGCCCGCATAGCCGACACCCTCCTCAAAGACTACCCCTCCCTGCGCGCCGAACTCCGCTTCTACACCGTCACCTCGCCCGAAGTCAACGCCTTCACCACACCCCAAGGCATGATATTCATCAACGCAGGACTGGTGGCACAACTCGAAAACGAAGCCCAGCTGGCCTTCATCATAGCCCACGAAATCATACACTACTACCGCGCCCACGGCCTCGAAACCCTTCTGGGCAGGAAAAAAACCGCCGACGGCAAGAAAAAGACCGACGAAAAAACCAACACCGACCTCGACGACGAGGCCGAGCAGGCAGGCACCTTCCTGCAGCGCCACGCCCGCAGCCGCGAAATGGAAAACGAAGCCGACTCGCTCGGCATAGCCCTCTTCTACCTCGGCAGCCCCTACTGGAAAGAAGTGACCGAAAGCGTGTTCGACATCCTGCAGTACAGCGACCTCCCCTTCGACGACATCCCCTTCGACACCACCCTCTTCAACACCCCCTACTACCGCCTCACCGGCTGCTGGCTCGACACCGTGGCCGACATCACCAGCCGCGACAACTACGACGACCGGCGCAGCACCCACCCCAACATACTCTCGCGCCGCCACCACACCGCCCAGGCACTGGCCGGACACACCGGCGGGCAGAAATACCTCCTCTCCACCCCCGACCAATTCCACCGCCTGCGCCACACCGCACGCATGGAATGCATCCGCCAGGACCTCCTCCACGGCCACTTTGCACGCGCCTTCTACAACAGCTGGCTTCTTCTCCGCCTCAACCCGTCCGACCCCCTCCTCAACCGCTACCACGCACAGGCCCTCTACTCCACCGCCGTCGCCAAATGCAACGACCGCGAAGACCTCCTGGCCGACGACTACCGCAAAATCGAAGGCGAAAGCCAGCAAACAAGCTACGCCCTCCACACCATGACCGCCGAGCAAGCCACCCTCGCCGCCCTGCACAACGCCTGGCAGGCACACCTCCGATTCCCCGACGACCGCCACTACACCGACATGGCCAGCCACCTCATGCGGCTCCTCCGCACCCGCCTCAAAAAATCCACCCCCGACTTCCTCGCCACCCCGCCGACCGCCGCCGACAACACCACCACCCCCGACACCACCGCGAGCCAAACCCTCACCAAATACGAGCGCATCAAACAAAAGCGCCAAAGCCAAACCCGGCGCAACCCCACCGCCTACGCCCTCACCGACCTCCTCATGGCCGACACCGCCCTGGCCACCCGCCTGCGGCAGCACCTCGACGGCTCCGCCGACACCATAGCCGTAACCGCCCCCGCACCCTCCGAGGCCATGCTCCTCTTCAACCCCAACTACTGGGTAGTCGACAAACACGACAACCTCATCACCTCCAAAAGCAACAACCACGAAGACGACCTGTCCGGGCGCATCGTGCAGACCGTCCGCCGCCTGGGCGGCACCACCGTCGACTTCTCCGACCAAGGCATGCACGCCATGGTCACCGACACACAATACAACGACTTCATCACCGTATGCGAATGGATGAACGAATTCTGGCTCACCAAAGGCCGCTTCGACTACTGCCGCATCACCCAGCCCGCCATGGACAGCCTCCTCGACCGCTACGGCGCACGCACCCTCACCATGACCGCCCTCCTCAACAACGAAGGGCAGCGAGGCTCACTCTCGCCCGCCTACGTCATACTGGTACCCTTCGCCCCGCTCGTAGTCTCGGCCGCGCTCACCGGGCTGGAACACACCACCATGGTATCGCTCGTGGCCGACGCGCGCCACGGGCGCATGCTCACACGCCAAGCCTACACCTACAACGTGGCCGACCACCCCGCCCTTGTCGACGCCATGCTCTACGACACCTACCGCCGCGCCCTCAAGCCCTCACGGCACGCGCCGGCCGGTTTCCTGGGCCACCGCCTTGCCATAGCCGCGGGCGCCAACCTCGGCATGAGCGGCTACCAGCCCATAAAACTAAAACACTATGCCGCCCTCACCCCCTGGGCCTCGGCCGAAGTGGCCCTGACGCGCAACCTCTCGCTCGCCCTCACGGCACGCTACCACAAACACTACCCCGACGTCACACAAACCTACCGCGTGCTGTACCAAGACCGCTACGACTACTACATGGTCGACTCCAACGTCCTCAACTCGCACAACATGCTCACCCTCGGCCTCGAACTGCGGCAATACAAAAACAGCGACTTCGCCCCGTTAGGCTACTACCTTGACTATGGCGCCCACCTCACCCGCTTCTCACAGCCCGCCGCCGGCCACACCGGCAACACCTTTGGGCTGCACATCGGCATAGGCCGCAACTACATATTCCACAACCACCTGCTGCTCAACTACCAGATAGACTACGCCTACACCTACGGACTGCTCAAAACCGTAGGCTTTGAAGAGGACGTAAAACCCTACCTCCACTACGCCGACGCCATACTCTCCAACATCCTCTCCATCAAAATCGGCATAGGCCTCGTACCCTAACCCCCGCTGCAGCACCGCCCCTGACCCGCTCATCCACCGCCACTCCATCCACAGTTCGCCTGCACTTATTCTACAACCGGCCGACAAAGTGTCGAAGAACTGCCGACAATGTGTGGCAGGACAAACGGTCCTGCGGCGGCACAGCACCGTGGAAAAAAGCACCCCGCCGCGTCACTTTTTTGACAAAAGGCGGCTCTAACAATAAAAAAACAACTAACATTTAATAAAACAACAACTATCATGAAAAAACTCTTCCTGCTTTTGGCCATGGCGGCAATGCTGCCGAGCGCCTTTGGACAATTCCGCATCATTTATGTGCCGGGCGACGGCGAACACCAGTTTGGCGTAAGCCTCAGCCCCACCTACAGCAGCCAGCTGTTTGGCGTCGGGGCGACAGCCGGTGGCGCAGACCTCGAGACGAGCGGCCAGATGACAAACAGTATTGGTGTCGGCGCAGGGCTGTTCTATGGCTACGAGACACGGCACAACCGCACCATAGAGTTTGGCAACTATATGTCGGTATACTACACTGTCAACCCCTTCAGCGGGACAGTCGACGTGATGCGCGACGTGCAGTGGGAGACCCACACCGTGCAGTACAACGCCCAGCGCATAGTGTTTCACTTCAACCCGTTCCTCAGCTATATGATAAACGAGCAGCTGTCGGTCAGCGCAGGGCTCGGTGCCTCGTTAGGGCCGCAGCTGCTGGGCCGGGTCAAGGTGGACGGGAGCCTGGTCGAGCGCCCAAAAAACAGCGACGAAAGCGTCGAGTCGCTCATCCTGAGCCTGTTCAACATTCCTTTCGATGTCAATGCCGGGGTGAAATACTGGTTTAGCGACGAGCTTTTCTGCGGGTTGCGGGTTCAGTACTGTTTCTACACCCTCAGCATGCTTTCGCTTTTCGACGAGGGGAGCAACCTGGATCTGAATAAATTCCCCAACGGCGTGGTGGGTCTGGACCTGACGGGAGGCACCGCCGTGGCCAACTACGTCCTTCCCAAAAGCACTGTGCAGGCAGTCGTCTCGCTGGGCTACGTGTGGTAGGGGTGCGCAAGGCGTGGTAACAGGGTATGGCAGGTCTTTGGGATAAATATTTTTATCATAGGGAGTTGCCAAGTGCCGTTTTTTGCCTATCTTTGCAATAGGCAAGCGGCAAGATAAAACCGCGCCTACCCATTGACAATACGATTATTAACCCTAAATATTACAAACATAAGAAGTAAACGAATTGCTATTCTGCTTATTGCAGCAGCCACTTTGGCAACCGTGGGCTGCACGGAGAAAGAGAAAGCCAACACCGTAAAAGTAAGCCGCGTCTACAACAGCAACCATGTTAAAGCAGAGATGTTCAACCCTGTCACCGAGACATGGACCACCCAGACCGAGAACACCACTGAGCGCAAACCGAAAGTCGAGTTCTACTGGACTGGTGATCGGTTGGACAGTATTTATGCTGGGGGTTCCATATTCTACACCACCTGCGACAGCAAGGGACGCATCACCAAAGCCCACACTCCATTAAGCTATCAGATATATGACATTGAATATGGTTCGGACGGCCAAATGTCGCGTTCAATCTATTCCATTACCGATGAAAATGGCGACACTATTATGCGCGAAACCGCCAACTATACCTGGTCTGACGGCAAGTTGCAACGCATCATGTTCAACCATTGGTCGAAAGAGCCGACAACAAGCGGCTTGACCAAGGAAGAATACCAATATACCTGGAAAGGCGACAATGTGACAAAGTCTGTCCTCTATGCATTCTTTGACGATGGCGATATCGACACCACCACCTACGACTACGAGGTCGCCAACGTGCTAAACCCGTTTGCAGGCTTTGCCTTCTTCCAGATTCCCTACTGCGGATACACCGGTTCGTTCCATAGCACTGATGGCCTGAACAAGAACATGGTATCCCACATCAAGGGAGCCAACAGCACACGCGACTATGAGTACACCACATCTGGCGACCGTGTCACCTCCTTCACGGGAAAAACCTTCTCCGAGAGCGGCACGACGAGGATAACGATTGAAGACACCTACGAATTCGAATACGTAAACTAAAGAATCGAAAGATAGATAAAATAGAAATGAGCATTGAAGGCGCTACGGTTTGACCGGAGGGGCTTCAACGCTCAGTTTTTTGTTTTGCTTCCGCAGGTTGCGGGGGTGGAGGGTCAGCCGACGCTTTCTTTCAGTTTCTCGGCATTTTCGGCCAGCTGCAGGGCGTCGATGAGGTCCTCGATGTCGCCGTCCATGAACGCGGGCAGATTGTACATGGTGTAGCCAATGCGGTGGTCGGTGACACGGCTTTGAGGATAGTTGTAGGTGCGCACCTTTTCGCTGCGGTCGCCGGTGGCGACCATGGTTTTGCGCTTGGTGGACATTTCCTCCATGTATTTGTTGTATTCGCGCTCGTAGAGGCGGGTGCGGAGCAGTGAGAGGGCTTTCTCCATGTTTTTGATTTGCGATTTCTGGTCCTGCATGGAGACGACGATGCCGGTGGGGATGTGGGTGAGGCGGACGGCAGAGTAGGTGGTGTTGACGCACTGGCCGCCGGGGCCGGAGGCGCAGAAGGTCTCTTTTTTCACATCGGCCATGTTGAGCTCGACATCAAACTCTTCGGCCTCGGGCAGTACCACCACGCCTGCGGCGGAGGTGTGGACACGTCCCTGGGTCTCGGTGGCGGGCACGCGCTGGACGCGGTGCACACCGCTTTCGTATTTGAGCATGCCGTAGACTTTTTCGCCGGTCACGTTGAAGGTGATGTCCTTGTAGCCGCCGGCTGTCCCCTCGTTGAAGTCGACCACCTCCACTTTCCAGTGTTTCTTTTCGCAATAGCGGGAGTACATGCGGAAAAGGTCGCCGGCAAAGATGCAGGCCTCGTCGCCACCGGTGCCGCCGCGTATTTCGACCACGGCGTTTTTGCTGTCGGTGGGGTCGGCCGGTATGAGCATGATGCGGATGTCCTCCTCCATCTTGTCGCGTTTGTCGTTGCTTTCGGATAGTTCTTGCTTTGCCATTTCACGCAGCTCTTCGTCTTTCTCGGTGCTGAGCAGTTCCTTGCACTCAGCGATGGTGTCGAGCAGGGCCTTGTAGTCGTGATAGGCTTTCACCACGGGCTGCAGGTCTTTGTAGTCCTTGCTCAGTTTCACGTAGCGTTTCATGTCGGCAGTGACCTGAGGGTCGTTCATCTGCTGTTCTATCTCCTGATACCGTGCGTATATGGCTTCAAGTTTGTCTAACATGTTATTGTGTGTTTTGAATTGATTCGAGGGGTGAGGCGTAGATGCGGAGGAGTGCGGTGCGGAAAGACTGTCCCAGGGGGTAGGCTGTGCAGGCGTCGTCCACATAGCGCCGGAATGCATCGGCCGCCGGGTTGGCAGGGAGTGGCTGGTTGTAGAGCATTGCTTTGGCGGCCCGATTGTTGTCGTATATTTGGCGGCCAGCGGCGATGCGGCTGTCGATGAGTGCGGCCACGCGGTGGCGGTCGCCTTTGGCGGTTTCCAACTCGTCGCGCCTTATTGGCGGGCACACGGTGAGGTGCACATGCCCTTTGTAGTCCTTTATGCCGCTGACGATGCTGTGTGTGTCCTCGCCGGGAGCCTTGGCATAGGGGCCCTGGCTCCGCAGGCACATTTCGCGTGCTTTCAGCCACCCGCAGGGTTCCCATTCATAGCTGATGCAGAGGGGGACAATGTGCATGGCGTCGAGCGAGGAGACAGGGTTTTGCCCGTTGCCGGATGAGGCAATGACATGCACTAAGGCGGGGTCGGTGCAGTCGGTGCCGTCCTTGGTGCGGCCGTTGCGCTGGGCAATCCATACGCTCTCACCGCGTTGGGTGACCAAATGGCGCAGGTAGGCGGACATTTCAATGAGGCTGTGGTAGTACTCCATGCGGTTACCCCCACGGTCTATGCCAAACATTTTGTTCACACGTGCCAGCTGTTGCATCAGGGGCATCTCGAAAAGATTGGTGCCTACCACCACATGCGACGTTGGGCGGCCGAGCGATATGAGCAGGTATTGCAGCAGCATGGCATCCAGCACAATGTCGCGGTGGTTGGAAATGAACAGCGACGGGGTGCCGTCCAAGTATTCGGCACCGGACCAGGTGAAACGGCTCATGGTGTGCTCCACCACATAGCGGCAACCGCGAAGCATGGCATCGGCTTGGAATTCGCCAACATCACTATAGGAGGCAAAGCGCTGGCGCACCTGTGCTGGCGACAGTTCGGGGAAGAGAGAGCAGGCCAAATCGTTATCAGCCAGCATGGCCATAACATGCCTAAACTCTTCACCCTCATAGGGATAATATTTCTCAAACCGATTCATTGAATTTGCAAAGTTACGACTTATTTTTAATATATACATTGGAATGTTGTTTTTTATGTTTAAAAACAGGTAGCACAGTCGGTTCAGTATTTTTTTCTTTTTTATTGTCGGCTCGTGGATTTAAATGTGTATATTTGCAGCATGAAAGGAAAAGCTACATTTATTTATATCCTGCTGGCAATGTTTACCTTGCCGTCGATGGCACAGACTATTGAGGCCATGGTTGTGGGGGAGTTGGAGCCGGGTTTGGGCAACACTTCCTCGCTCATTTACTGGAACGATTGCCTATGGACCAGCAACGACCACGGCACCTTGACATTGCACTGCATTGACACGCTTAGCGGCCGGACGCAGCAGCAGTTGGGTTGCGACACCACTTTCAACGACATGGAGGAGGTGGCGCAGGATGCAGACTTCTTTTATTTCGGCGATTTCGGAAACAATCACGCCCGGCTTCGCGACGACCTGCGCATACTGCGGCTGAGCAAGGCCGACTTGCTGCAAGGCGTGTGTCGGTTTGACACCATCGCCTTTACCTATGCCGGGTATGACCCAGACGGTGCAGGTGCCGATGGTGTGCCGACGACCGATTTTGACTGCGAGGCCATGGTGTCCATGGGCGACAGCCTGCTGCTGTTCACCAAGCAATGGACGACACAGCAGACTACCTGTTTCGCGCTGCCTAAAGAGCCGGGGGCCTACACTGCCCAGCCCCATGCAAACATTGATGTGGAGGGGCTGGTGACAGGAGCCTGCCTCACTGCTGTTGGCAGCCCCGAGGGAACACGGCAAGTGTTGGCATTGTGCGGCTACAGCCTGTTTATCAAGCCTTTCGTATACCTGATATACGGGTTCGACGGCATGGACTTGAGCCACGGGCAGCACCTCAAGCTTTTATTGAAAAACCCCATAGGCACACAGACAGAGGCTATTGCCACTGCCGACGGCATGCACTACTGGCTGACCAACGAGGCTTTCGAGCGCATGGGAATCAGTCGGCCTGCACAGCTGCTCAGCCTTGACCTGACGGCGCAGCTAATAGGGTATCTGCACCCTGACAGTACCCACACTTACGATATCGCACCCGTGGACGGGGCAACGGAAGGCATCGTTGTTCACCCCAACCCCACCGATGGTACCTTGAGTGTTGACCTGCCCAATGTGGAGCGGATAGAGCTGGTGGACACCACTGGGAGGTTGCTCCTGCACAGCGAAAGCAGTTCCACTCTCGACCTCGGAGATTTGAACAGCGGCACCTATTTGCTGCGCATCACAACCCGCGAAGGGAAGACGGTGAGTTGCAAGGTGGTCAAGCATTAGACTGCCAGATGTCCCAGCTGAGTTGTGCCTGACGGTGTAGCATGGCCAGCCCGCCACATGTGGCGGCTCCCTGCTGGGCTGCGCTGCTCAAGAATAGCGTGGGCGATGGATTGTATATCAAATCGTAACACAGGTGCTGAGTCCCTATGCAGGAAAAGTCCGGCCACGGGGAGTTATGCACATTGGGGTACATGCCCACCGGAGTGGCATTGACAATAAGGAGATGCGACTGCGACAGGGCGACAGCCTCAGCATAGGATACCGATCCTGGATGGAGCTGTGGTTGGCGTGACACCATGGTGGCACTTATGCCCAATTGCCGGAGGGCATAAACTACTGCTTTGGCGGCACCACCGGTGCCCAACACCAAGGCATGGCGGTGTTCGGGGGCAAGCAGCGGGCGCAGGGTCTCAGCAAAGGCGGGTGCATCGGTGTTGTAGCCAATAAGGCGGCTGCCACACCGCGCCACACAATTGACGGCACCGATGGCACGTGCGGCAGAATCGACATCGTCAAGGTGATTGACGACAGCCTCCTTGTAGGGTATGGTAACATTGAAACCGGATAGTCTGTTTTCGGCAGCCCAGCAGGGCAAGTCATTGACACTGTCGAGTTCAAAAAGTTGGTATGACGCATCGGTGATGCACTCACGACGAAACATCTCCTCAAACCACTGCTGCGACCAAGAGTGGGACAGTCTACAACCAATCAATCCGTATTTTTTCATGATGCAAAGATACATTTTTTTTCTTTTGAGGGAAAAAAAATTTGTGGTTTTGATTTTATTTTGTAATTTTGTTAAACGATAGTAGATTTTCGCATTGTACACGAGTTCCCTGTATTAGGTTGTGTATCATAACTTTAAAACACTTAACCATTAAAATAGAAAACCATGAAAAAGACGAAATTCCTACCCATTTTGACGCTGGGCGTGTGGATGGCGTTGTCGCTGTCGGCATGCGGGCAGTATTTTAACTAGGCACACACGGGGATGAGGATATTTGTCAAACCTGTAATATCAATCAATGATAATATTGCTCTGCATCACACCAAGTGTTGGTTTGAGAAGAGTTCATGTATCACTTATTAACCAATTATCATCATGAAAAAGATTGTCATAATACTTTGTGTTCTTGTGTTCCCAATCGTTATGCAGGCTCAGGATACTATTTATCCGATGAACATGGACATTTCGATTCCTTTCCCATTCTTAAGAGATTCTTCATACCGTCTCACGATGTCTGAATGGTGGCATGAACGCACGCAGATTGAAAGAATTGCCTTGACTACAGCCTATGATTTTCCGGACACTATGCTTACCGGACTGAGAGTTGCTATGTCTTTCCGGGACATGAATAAAGAAGACGTTATTGAATTGAGAGGAGTTGTTATCCAAGTGATTGGAAACGATTATAACAACCCAATAGTCCACTTTACCAACCCGCTTATGGCAAGCAAACATTTTCCCCCAGATCATTATATGGTATTTAATAGGGATTCGGATTCTCTTTGTAGAGGGGGAAATTGGTTTACAGACTCTATAGTAGATGCTTATTCTCTTTATTTTGACCATCCTTTGCAAGTTTCCGGAACAACTTATGTTGGTATGTATACTGTAAGCAAATACAGATCTCATGGAATTTATACAGCAGGAAACATTATATATTATCTCTTCTTTAATTGTGCGACCACAGAAATTTTTCCCTCACTACATTATTTTGGTGACAGTAGTGATGTATTGTATATTCCCACCACAGGTGCTTTTGCAGTTAGCGAGCCATACTATTGCCCTCACTCTCGACATATCATTTTCCCTATTTATGATTTACCGGATACGGATAGTTTTTCATGCCCCGAAGTGGGAGGTTTTTCCTTTGCGGGCATCAATGCGGGGTATCCCACATTCGTATGGGACACCGCCGAGGAGCACACCGTATACCAGCTGGCATACGGGGCATACGACACCCCGTTGGATAGCCTCACGGTGGTGGAGACGGACAACTGGTACCACGAGTTGATAACTACACTATCGCCCGATGTGTATTACCAGGCGCGTTTGCGTGCCAAGTGCCATCACCAATGTCCCCTGCATGACACGGTGATGTGGACCCCGTGGACCGACCCGGTATACTTCTACACCGGCGACCACATGCCCGACACCACGCACCAAGTCGACCCTGAGGGCATAGCCGGGGCCGAGGGGCAAGCGAGATTCACCCTTGCGCCCAACCCAGCCCGTGGGAGTGTGACGCTGACGCTGACCGGAATGCCAGCACAGGGGACAACGCTAACGCTCTACGACGCCGCAGGGCGCGAGGTGCTGCGCCGCACCCTGAGTGAACAGCGTACAACGATACCCACAGCGGAATTGCCCGCCGGGGTGTACACGGTGACGGTGACCGGTCCGCAGGGCACAGGCACCCGCCGCTTGTCGGTTGAGTGAACAAAAAACAAGTATTCCAGTACGGGACAGTGCGACCTGCAAAGCGGAACATAACGCTGCCCCACTACAGTAAACCCTCTGGCGGGGAAGAAATTCCTATTAAGGTTTATTCCACTATGTGATTCTACCTATCAGGGGGTGGAATGAGAACAGGCTTGTTGTTATAATGGAGCTTGTGATGACTGATAATCACTCACCTACCATGTGCCGACCGTGTTGAGTTATGACCTTCCCGCATTTTTGAGTTCATTTTTAGGAATGGGCAATGCTCAATTGTCAAAAATAAGTCGTATCTTTGCAAACTCAACTTGGAGGGCTTTATGAAGAAACTGCTGCGCATTATATTGCTAATTATCAACCTGATTGTTGCGGGGACACTGATACTGTCAACCTTGGCCGGAGTAGTGGAGCCGAGCCGCATGGCCATCGTTTCCATTCTGAGCTACGGATACTTTATATTCCTGTTGATGAATGTGGTGTTCATTATCATCTGGCTATTCCTTTCGCGATGGGAGTTTCTGGTGTCTGTGGCCGCTATAGCGGTGCGGTTCTCGTTCGTGCCGCTGTTTTTTCAGGTAGGCGGCACCTTGGATGTTGCGCCGGAGGACAACACGCTGAAGATTCTGACCCTAAATGCCCATGCATTTGACGGAGTAGACAGCGACACGGTGATGAAAGCCGACTCGGGGGCAATACTGTTTTTGGAGCTGATAGACCGGGAACAACCGGATGTGATGTGTTTGCAAGAGTTCTTCCGTCCCAAGCATGTGTCGGTAGTGGACAGCCTCGAAGCACGGGGTTACACCTATCACTACGGAGTGCACGGAAGCAACACCCGGTCGCAGGCCATCCTCTTTTCGCGCTGCAAGATGCTGAAAGGGTATGCTATGGACAGGAAGTCGAAATTCTATGCCGACCTTGAGAAGAATGGGAAGACGGTGCGGGTTTGTTGCGTGCACTTGGACTCTTACCAGCTGACAGACGACGACCTGGAAAGTTTCGAGAACCTTTCACATGCCAAGACAGACAGTTCCACACACCGCCTAATGAAGAAATTAGCCGAGACCACCCGCCAACATGAGCGGGAGTGGAAAGAAGAGCTGAAACCGTTGGTGGAGGGCAGCACGATACCGCTGGTTATAGCCGGTGATTTCAACGACACCCCCGCATCGTACATCTACCAACAGGCCACCGACCTGCTGGCAGATCCTTATGTGGAGCAGGGACGCGGGTTCGGCACCACGTACCACGGCCCCTATCCGGCTTTCCGCATAGACTATATATTGCATAGCCGCGACTTGGAGGCCCTGTCGTACAAACGCATCACCTCCCCCATATCAGACCACTACCCCATAGTTGTAACTTTGAGAATTAACAGCTAAGCCCAATCCCCATTACATTGCCACCCAGCATGACGCAGAAGGAAAGATACAAACGCATGATAGCCTACTTTGAAGAGGCACGCCCCTCGGCACAGACCGAGTTGGAATACAAAGACCCATTCCAGCTGTTGGTAGCAGTAATCCTGTCGGCCCAGTGTACCGACAAGAGGGTGAACATGACCACACCGGCGCTCTTTGCCGCCTATCCCGATGCTGCCTCCATGGCTCAAGCCTCGGCCGAAGAGATATATGAGTACATACGCTCCATCTCATATCCCCACAACAAGAGCCGACACTTGGCTGGCATGGCACGGAAACTGGTGGAGGACTTTGGGGGCGAGGTGCCAGGCGACATTGACGAGTTGCAGACACTTCCCGGAGTGGGACGCAAGACGGCCAACGTCATAGCCTCGGTGGTGTTCCATCTGCCCGCCTTGGCAGTGGACACCCATGTGTTTCGAGTGGCCAACCGCATAGGGCTTACGAAAGAGAGCAAAAGTCCCCTGCAAACCGAACGGGAGCTGGTGAAACACATACCCGAGGAGAAGATACCCATTGCCCACCACTGGCTGATACTGCATGGCCGATACGTATGCCAGGCCCGCAAGCCCCACTGCACTGAATGCGGCATAGCCGACATCTGCAGTTATTTCCAACACAACCAAAAGAAAGGAGCATCATGCTGACCTACCCGCTGTTCCTTATCGGCTTGGTGGCGGTGGGCATACCCATTGCCATCCACCTGTTGCAACTGCGACGCTACCGCAAGGTGTATTTCAGCAATGTGGAGATGCTCGAAGAGTTAGAAAGCGAAAACCGGAGACAACGCAACCTAAGGCAGTTGCTTATACTGGCCACACGCATACTTGCCATTGTGTTTCTTGTTCTGGCATTCTGCCAGCCCGTTATACCAAACAAGGACTCGCAACAGGCAAGCGGCGGGACCGCAGTGAGTGTGTATATAGACAACTCTTACAGCATGGAGAGCGGCGGCATGGACGGCAGCCTGATGGAAACAGCACGACAGAAAGCCCGAGAGATAGCTGCCGCCTATGAACCCGGAACCCAGTTCCAGCTACTGACCAACGAAGCCCACGGCATACAGTTCAGATGGCTGAGCCGCGAGGAATTCCTCGAAGCAGTGGGGGAAGTGAAAGCCGGAGCCGTCACGGCTTCGCTGTCAAGCATCGCACTGATGCAAAACGACTTTCTGCATAATGCTCCCGCAGGCAACCACCACGCCTATGTCATCAGCGACTTTCAACACAGCACTGCCGACCTGAACCTATATCCCAAAGACAGCACCGTCCTGACCACCTTCATCCCCTTGGGCGGCACAGACGTGGCCAATGTTTACATAGACAGCCTCACATTCAACAGCCCAGCCTATTTCAAAGGGGCCACCGTGCGCGTGGAAGCCCGGGTGCGCAACGATGGCGACAAGGCGGTGGAAAAACAGCCCCTGCGTCTGTTTGTCGGCAAGCAGCAGCGAGCCGTAACCTCTGTGGACATTGCCCCTCGCAGTTCAGCCACGGCACTGATGACATTTACCATACAGGACGACAGCCTGCTGCAAGGGTATGTTGAGACCACCGACTACCCCATTACGTTCGACGACCGGATGTACTTCTCCCTCCCCGTAACACAAAAGGTGCCAATGCTGGTAATAGGCGGGAGAATTGAAAACACCTATCTGCGCAGATTGTTTCAAGGCGACTCGCTGGTAGAATACCGGCAAGAGTCCTACGAAAGGATGGACTATTCCCACCTTACGGAGAGTCGTTTTGTGGTGTTGGATGAGCTGCACTCCATCCCATCAGGTATGGCGCAGGCGCTCATCGACTTTGTAAAAAAAGGAGGCACGCTTCTTGTAATTCCCGGCGAGAATGTGGAGACCGACTCCTACAACCAACTGCTCAGGGCCCTGCAGGCTCCACTGGTGGGTCGCTGGACTGAGAAGAAAACACGTGCCGGAGCCATGCAGACAGACCACAGCCTGTATCAGGGTGTTTTCCAAGGCCAACATGAGGATAACGAAATGCCCACCGCAACGGGCTATTATGCGCTGCAGCTGTCGTCAGCCACCGTGTCGCGCCAAGTGATTGGGTTACTGGATGGCAATGCGTTCCTTATTGAGACACCTTCGGGCGAAGGACGGCTTTACCTCTTTGCAACCCCGATGCGCAGCGAACGCACCGACTTCGTACACCAAGCATTGTTCGTACCCACGGTCTACAATATGGCGCTCTTTAGCACACCGCAGCCTCTCCCCTACCACGTGATTTCCGCCAGCGACCCAATCCCGATTGCCTCGCAGGTAGCGGGCGACAATCCTCGCCACATGATAAACGCCAACTCCTCCACTCCCGGCAACGAATATATACCCGACATACGTCGGATGGCCTCGCGCTATTGCATTATACCCCACGGCGAGATTACCGAGGCTGGCAACTACCTGCTCACCCCTGCACCCGTGGAGGGTCTTGCCTTTAACTATAGCCGGAAAGAGTCAGACCTTGCCTGCTACACAAACAGCGAGCTGAAACAGGCTGTGAGCGACGCTGGGCTGACCAATTGCCGCATCGCTCCTGCTGCAGCCAAGTCCATGACCCACTACATACGCCAACGCAGCCAAGGAACTCCCCTATGGCGCTGGTGCATCGTATTCGCCCTGCTCTTCCTTCTGGCCGAGACAGTGCTTATACGTATAGGGTACAAGAAGAGCCTCAACAAATAAACACGTACCATAGTAATGCTATACATCAACGATATATCCAAGACCTTCGGCACCTACCGCGCCCTTGACGGGGTGACGCTCCATGTGCGCCGAGGCACCGTGTTTGGTCTCTTAGGCCCTAATGGCGCCGGTAAGACCACGCTTATCCGCATTATCAATCATATCATAGCTCCCGGCAGCGGCAGTCTTGTTTTTGACGGCCACCCGATGCGGCAGGAAGATGTGTTGCAGATAGGTTATCTGCCCGAAGAAAGGGGGTTGTATAAAAAAATGCGCGTCGGCGAGCAGGCCATTTACCTTGCCCAACTCAAAGGGGTGGACAAACCCACAGCGCTCAGAAGACTGAAAGAGTGGTTTGACCGCTTAGAGATTGGCGACTGGTGGAACCGACCTGTCGAGGAACTATCCAAAGGCATGCAACAAAAAGTGCAATTCGTAATCACCCTATTGCACAATCCCCAACTGCTTATCCTTGACGAGCCTTTCAGTGGTTTCGACCCAGTGAATGCCGACATGCTGAAGCAGGAAATACTGCGGCTCAAGGAACAGGGAACCACCATCATCTTTTCGACCCACAACATGCCCTCGGCCGAGGAGCTGTGCGACGACATCGCCCTCATCAACCATTCCCATGTGGTACTCAGCGGAGCACTGGCCGACATCAAGTCACGTTACCCCGAAAAAGGGCTTGACCGAATTTTTATTGATACCGTAAAGCAATGAACAAGATACTCCTCGTGATACAGCGTGAATATCTCACACGCGTAAAGAAACCCTCATTCTGGATACTTACACTTGTGGTCCCGCTCCTGTTGGCAGGGGTATACGCCATACCCATCATACTGGCCTCACGCCCCTTGGAGCATGCCCATGTGCTGGTGGTGGACGACAGCGGCCTGTTCCAGGGGCAGTTCCGCTCCGGCAGAGATATCACCTACCATGAGGCCGGAAGCATCGGCTACGCCCGCCGCCAGTTGGAACAAAACGACAGCCTCGATGCCATAGTCTACATTCCCGCCCGCGAAACCACCCTTCCACGCGACGCCTACCTCTACTACCGCACCGACGCACCCTCCATGAGCGTGCAGAGCGATGTGCAAAGCCAATTGCAGGAGATTCTGCGCAACCGCATCCTGCTGGATGTCCACGGTCTCACTCCGGACGACTACACCATGCTCACCTCCACCCATATCAAACTGCGGACACAGGACATAGAAACAGGTCGCGACAGTTTCTTGACCATTAAGACCATTGTCGGCGCCCTCCTTGCCGTGTTGGTGTTTATGGCCGTTTTCATGTTTGGGTCGCAAGTGATGCGTGGTGTGATGGAGGAGAAAACCAGCCGCATAGTGGAAGTTATCGTTTGCAGTGTCAAGCCATTCCAGCTCATGATGGGAAAGGTTGTAGGCATAGGACTGGTAGGATTGACACAGTTTGCCTTGTGGGTAGTGCTTTCGGGAGTGGCCGTGGCGGGAATACAAATGACCCATGCGGAGCTTTTTGAGCAGGCCTTGCAGGCACAGAGACACACCGAGATAGCCAGCAAGGGTGCTGATGCCACAGCCCAGTATCAGGCGGCTCAATACGAGGCGGCCCAATACGAGGCGGGCGAAGGCATAGACCATAGCCTACAAGAGCTCATCCAAGGCCTCACCGACATAAACTTTCCCCTACTCATAGTGCTTTTTGTCTTCTATTTTGTGTTTGGATATCTGCTCTATGCCTCCCTTTTTGCCGCTGCAGGTTCGCTGGTGGACAACGAAACCGACTCACAACAGTTCACCCTACCCCTTACTATCCCACTACTGCTCACGCTCCTGTTGCTCCCATCTATGGTCAACCAGCCATCCGGAAACCTCAGTGTATGGCTCTCGCTCATACCATTCACCTCGCCGGTGGCCATGCTGCTGCGTATCCCATTCGGGGTTCCCATATGGCAGGTTGCCATCTCCATGGTTCTGCTCCTTGCAACCTTTCCCCTCTGCATTTGGGCTGCAGCCAAGGTTTACCGCTCCGCCATTCTGCGCTACGGGCAAAAAGCCTCGTGGCGCGACGTGTGGCATTTTCTTCGTCCGGGGACAAAAGCCTGACGCCATCGGCACCCGGTTTAATATGATGCACAATTGAGACACCACCCAGTTACCAATAAATTCTAATTGCTACCATGAAAAGAATCATTACACTAATCTGTTTCGTTGCCATAGCGGCACTTCATAACACAGCCCTCGCCCAAACAGAACACCGTACATGGAGCCAAGGCCCCCTTACTTGGGACGACTTCACCCTCATGTCGAAAGGTGGCAATGAACAGGCATACCTCCAATATGAACTAAGCTACACACCTGTGCATGACACCATCGACGGCATCCTTTCCCACTACTATCTTGCCGAAGCCTGCATGCTACCCAACCGTTCGTGGGTTGTAGCCGACCACCGCACACCCGAACTATTACGCTACAACCAAGTGATATTCGACATGCTTGAAGTGGAGCGCCGCACCCTGCAGCGTTCCCTCAACACCTCGGACAATCCAAGGGACTACGAAAACATGCTTTATGCAGCTGACGACCGGCTCAACACACGCATCGCCAGTTTCCGCATACGCACACAGGATGGCAGCGACACCACCGACCTCTCCACATTTGAAAAACAGATACGGCACGAACTGTCCATGCTCCCGGCCCATTATCAACCCACCTACACACCCCATCCATTTGGCTTTGCTGCTTATTTCTCCATAGGCGCCTCTTGCCATTTGGGTACCATGGGGCAGGACTTTACACCCGGACTTGCCATTGGCTATGGCTTTGACTTTTTATGGAAACGCCACGTTTTCAATATCGAGATGTACATGGGATATAGTGACGCCCGCAGAACGTTGGCATTATATGACAATTCATCTTTTTCACAAGCCAGCCATACCTTTGAAAAAGGCAAGGCATACAATAATGGTGTTATCAACGTGGGATACGGCTATCCGCTTATTGACAACACACACTTTCAACTGGCCCCCACCGCAGCCTTCAGCATACGAAACCTCAGCACTGTCCGCAACCAAACCGAACGCTTTGAGTACACCCGCCTTGAACCAGCCATAGGGCTGATGTTCCGCTATCATTTTTGGCAGCAGAACTCCTTTGCCCACTACAGCGCCCTCTTTGGCAGCAGGCGTATCTCGGAGCGTGACCGGATCTCGCTGCATGGCAAGCTCATGCTCTCCTATTCGTCGTTCCCCCGCATAGATGGAGGCCCCTCCGGCATTAACCTCATGGCACAAGTGGGCCTCGCGTTCGGTGAACGGTACCATAATGTAGAATAAACCACAGCACAAGCATGATACAGAGTCAACAGCAAATGGAGAGCCTTGCCCTGGAGTGGGGGTTCCTGCCTTTTTTCAAAAACAAGGTAGAGGGCTTTTCAATAGAGGAGCATACGCCCGAGGCGTATTGGTTTACGGTTGAACACCCGGGCCCCTGGGAGTGGAAAGGCCCCGTGATTGGCGAATGGCGCTGTGCCTACGGCAAATTCTTTGCGGGGAAGGCGGGGTTTGTAAGCATAGAATGGCTGCCCGACTTCATAAACTGGAGGCGCAGCCAGCATCCGCTCAACATCATGCCTCCTGCAGCCCAGCATATTCACCAAGTACTGGTACAACACGAATCACTCCTCTCGCAGGAGCTGAAAAAGGCCAGCGGCTTTACCCTCAGCCGTCGCCGCAGTCCCGACGGGCATGACGGCTCCACCTGCGACAACCTCATTGCCCAACTTGAAATGGCAACCTATGTGTGCATTGCCGATTTTGAATACAAGGTTTCCCGCAGCGGCCAACGCTACGGATGGGGTGTGGCCCGTTACTGCACCCCCGAGGCCATGTATGGCAGCAGCATTGCCCACAGCGACCGCACCCCCGAAGAGAGCCGCGCCCGCATCCTCGCCCACCTGCAGAGACTCTTCCCCCACGCAGCCCTCGCCCACTTGGAGCGAATGATTTAGGCCTCTCGGCAGGTCACCCCCTGCCTTTTTGCCAAGTGGCCCCGGATCCCTCTCCTGTTCATTTACACCCTACCCTTGACCAAAGACCCTTGCAAGGCCGTTCCTTGTCCCTTTGATCGAGTCTCCTTTTTCTATTGTTTATCGTCGCCATGTGGAAAAACAATCGAAGAACTGTGGAACAACAAAGGGATAAACTACGGTGCAACTGCGGAGAAAGAGCGGTGTGGAATTTGGTTAAAGATGAACAAATTTTTGAAAAAAATCTTACAATCCAAAAAAAAGTTGTATCTTTACAACCAGTAAAAAATGAAAGAAAAACGTTGGATATTAAGGGAAGATTATGACAAAGAGGTAGTTAAAAAACTTGCGGAAGCATTAGGAGTTGATGAAATTATCGCCACGCTGCTTGTTGAGCGTGGTGTTACCACATATGAAGAGGCAAGGTGTTTCTTCCGGCCAAGCTTGGACCAACTGCATGATCCTTTCCAGATGAAGGACATGGACCGCGCCATTGCTCGAATCAATGAGGCGGTCCGCCGTCACGAGCGAATCCTCGTATATGGGGATTACGACGTGGACGGCACGTCTGCTGTTGCCCTGGTGTACTCATACCTCAGCACCTTTCACCGCAACATCGACTTTTACATCCCCGACCGCGACAGCGAGGGGTACGGCATCTCGTTCAAAGGCATTGACTACGCCCGCGACACAGGGGTGAAACTGATTATTGCACTCGACTGCGGCATCAAAGCAATTGAGCAGGTGGCCTATGCCTCAGGGTTCGGTATAGACTTCATAATTGGAGACCACCACCTGCCTGACGGCTACAACATCCCCGCCGCAGTGGCGGTTCTTGACCCCAAGCGCGAGGACTGCCCCTACCCCTACAAGGAGCTTTCGGGTTGCGGCATCGGATTCAAGATTGTCGAAGCCCATCAGGAACAACGGGTGGGAGTACGTCTGTGCGACGCTCCCGACAGTCTGGACGAGGCACGGCGCGAAAAGCGCGACGCACTGCAACTGCGCCTGCTCAAATACCTCGACCTTGTGGCTGTGAGCATTGCCTCGGACATCGTGCCCATCATGGGCGAGAACCGTGTGCTGGCCGCCTATGGTCTCAAAGTCATCAACACGCACCCCCGTCCGGGTATTGAGGCCATATTGCGCTACGGGCATGTAGACCGCCGGCCGGCCTCCCAGTCGGTTCCTGCCAAACCACCTGCAATTCCACAGCAGGCAGGCTACTTCGAGAAAGAGCTCAACATTACCGACCTTGTGTTTTTGGTTGGTCCCCGCATCAATGCCGCAGGTCGCATACGCAGTGCGTTCGACTCTGTTCGGCTTCTGCTGAGCGACAATGCCGCGCAAGCAGATATGCTGGCCAAGGAGATTGATGAGTTCAACAAGCAGCGCAAAGACCTGGACAGCGCAGCCACCGAGGAGGCCAAGCGTCGCATCGAGACCGACACAGTGATGAGCCGTCGCAAAAGCATAGTACTGTATGATGAGAACTGGCACAAGGGGGTGGTGGGCATTGTGGCCTCAAGGCTGGTAGAAGCATTCTACAAACCGACAGTCATCTTCACGAAATCCACCACCGACGACCTCTACACCGGGTCGGCCCGTAGCATAAAGGAGTTTGATGTGCATGCAGCCCTTGAGCAGTGCAGCGACCTGCTGGAGCATTTTGGTGGCCACCGTTGTGCCGCAGGCGTATCGGTGAAACCTGAAAACTTAGAGGCTTTTAAGCTTCGTTTTGAAGAGGTGGTGAACAACACGCTGGCACAAGAAGACATGGTGCCTGAAATAGAAATTGATGCCGAGATTGACTTCGGGCGGCACATCACCCCCAAGTTCCTCCGCATCCTCAAGCAGTTCGGTCCCTTTGGCCCAGAGAACAACCTGCCGGTTTTTGTGTCGCACAGCATGGTGGATACCGGCTACCCCCGCGTGGTAGGCTCCAACCACCTCAAGTTTAATGTAATCTCGCTGCTCTCCCGTTCCCGGTCGTTCCCAGCTATCGGATTCCAGCTGGGCAAGTATTTCCCCCGGGTCAAGAAAGGCGACCCCTTCACCATCTGCTATACCCTCGAGGAGAACTACTGGAACGGCAAGACCGACATACAAATAAACGTTAAGGACCTCCGCTTCGACGAAGATTAAGATTAATACAATGAGAAGCTCCAAACCTTTTTCACTGATGTTGTTGCTGATGCTGACCATGGGACTGATTGTCTCGTGCCACCATTCGGTGGGAGAGGGATTGGATGTTGTGGATTCGTCAATAGAGAAGTCGGCTTCCCCCAATGAAGATGGCTGTACGCCAGTGATGGAATTCATGATGTTCCTACATAATTTTTGCACAGACAGGGAGTATCAATTGGCACACGTCAAGTTTCCGGCAGGCACGCTGACCTATCCGCTGAACGACTCGGTGCCCTATACTGTAGAATATTGGCGTATGCTCAAACTTGCGGACTTTGTGATTTCTCGTGACTCAAATGACTTCGGCTTTGGAATAGAGCCCGTCATGACTGGTGGTTTTGATTGGAGGGATGATGAACATGTTTGCTTCACCAGCCAACTCACTCCCGCCAACCTTTACCTGATGGTAGAATTTGAGCGGCAGGAAGGTGTGTGGCGCGTGGTCAAGGCAGATTACCACAACAGTGATGCGGTGTCGGTTGAGGACTGTGTCGAAATGGCGAATTACTACAAGGAGGATTTCGCCAAGCAAGATGCAGACGATTTTGTCCCCTGCAAGTGTGAGGGTGTCCCAGGACGTTTCCCCCAGGCCTCCGAGCGGAAGTTGGAAACAAACGACCTCAAGGGGCTGCACCGCAAAGATTTGGCTATTGTACGCAACGAAATTTTGGCTCGGCATGGTTATGATTTCCACGACGACCAAGAGATGCTGGACTATTTTCTCCAACAGCCTTGGTACATGCCGCTGTTTTTGAATGTTGATAAAGTACTGACTCCCTTGGAGAAGTCCAATATCAGGTTCGTTAAAGAGTTTGAGAAATAAAACAATGAAGCCACTCTTTTGATTAGAGGAGTG
>Ga0310697_10000457_pt1 | contig 56192 bp, 41 predicted proteins | sample 172DNAGHGlowgp2_FD_203883 | JGI IMG/M metagenome (GOLD analysis project Ga0310697, IMG submission 203883) | Sheep rumen microbial communities from Palmerston North, Manawatu-Wanganui, New Zealand - 1728 DNA GHGlow gp2 (v2) (version 2) | ecosystem: Host-associated > Mammals > Digestive system >...
CGCTGGGGCCCTTCTCTGCCCCTGGCAGCGGGTTTTCGCGCGGTGCCGGTTTCGGGGTTGCTGTGGGTGAAACAACCCACAGCAACCCTCCAAAAAATGTGTATCTTTGCGTTATGCTGAAGATCCTGATGATGATCCTGCTGGCGGCGGGGCCGCTGCAGGTGGGCCGGAGCGTGCGGCCCGCGATGCGCGTGCTCGAGAGCGAGCAGCGCGACGGTTATGTCTGCCAACTGGTGGAGTACAACGTCTCCCCGCAGGAGCGGGTGCGGTCCTACCTGCTGGTGCCTGACGGCGCGGGGCGCTTCCGCAAGGCGCCAGGCCTGGTGCTGCTGCACGATCACGGCGCGCGCTTCGACATCGGCAAGGAGAAACTCGTCCGGCCGCTGCCGAGTGCGCCGAACCATATCAAGGCCAGTGCGCAGCAGTGGGTGGAGAGCGGCTTCGACGGGGTGTATTTCGCCGACCGGCTGGCGGCGGAGGGTTATGTCGTGATCGTGCCCGACGCCCTGTACTGGGGCTCCCGCAGCACGGAGACCTGCCAGGAGTGGTCCCGCCGCAAGTTCGGGGATGCACCCGGCGACCCGGACGAACTCAAGAATGCGGTCTACGAGGGGCAGCGCACCGTCTATGACAGCCTGGCGCGCCAGGGCGTCGTCTGGGCGGAGCAGACGCTCCGCGAAGACGCCGCGGCCGCGCGCCTGCTCCGCCGCCTGCCCTTCGTGAAGAAACGCCGCATCGGCTGCTTCGGCTGGTCTATGGGCGCCCACCGCGCCTGGTTGCTCGCCGCTTTCTGCAAGCAGGTCCGCACGGGCGTCGCGCTCTGCTGGATGACCCTGATGGAGACCCAGGTCCAGCCCTACAAGGCCTCCGACTATTCGATGCTGATCCCGCAGATGCGGGAGCGATACGACTTCCCGGACATCGCCCGCTGGCTTTCGCCCAAGCCGTTCTTCTTCCTCAATGGATTGCAGGACAAGCTCTTCCCGGTCCCGGCGGTGGAGACGGCCTACGCGCGCATGCAGGCGATCTATGAAGAAAAAGGCGCAGGCGGTCGCCTGCGCACGGAATTCTTTGACGGTCCCCACCACTGCGGCCTTGCCGAGCAGCAGACTATCCTCGATTATCTTGCTGCCCAGCTGAAATAGGGTTCGGAGCGAAGCGACCGAGGGGGTATCGGGGGATCCTTCCCCCGTATGTCGAAGACGAAAGCTGCGATGGCGGATTGTCAATCCGCCATCGCGGCCTTGAAGACGTCATCTGTTTGTAAGAACAGATGGTAGTAGGCCTTGTCTCCCAGCTTGGAGTAACGGCCCACGAGGGCCTGGACCTGCGTCATCATGTACTGGCGGTCCGAGGCCCACTCGTCGCCCTTGGGCGCGAGTCCGTCCTTGGCCTTGGCGAAGGCGAGGAACTGCCGCTCCAGCCCGGCGCGGTCGAGGTAGGTCAGGAGCCGGCCGTAGTCGTCGATCTCCGACAGCTCCCGCCTGTGCGCGTCGAAGAAGGCGGAGGCGAAGCGCATGGCCGTGGCCTTGCGGTTGCAGGCCACGTAGAACTGCCCGGCGCGCGTGGTGTCCACCGGCACGAACACGTCCGGCAGGATGCCGCCTTTCTCGACGTGCATGCTGTCGGCATGGAACATCTCGCCGTTGTCGTAGCGGCGCAGCACCTCGTATTCGTATTCGTCGGAATAGGGCTTCTGGATGCAGCGGCCGGAGGGCGTGTAGTAGCGCGCCACGGTGATGCGCATCCCGGACTTGTCGTTGAAGAAGAACGGCTCCTGCACGAGGCCCTTGCCGAAGGTGCGGCGGCCCACCAGGGTGGCCCGGCCGTTGTCCTGCAGGGCGCCGGCGAGGATCTCGCTGGCCGAGGCCGTGCCTTCGTTGACCAGGATCTTCACGGGCAGGGCCTGGAAGGGGCCCCGGCCGTCGGCCCGGAACTCCTCGCGCTTGCGGTGACGGCCCTCCAGGTAGACGACGAGCGCCTTGCGGGGCAGGAACAGGTTGGAGAGCTTGCAGGCCTGGTCGAGGTAGCCGCCGGTATTGTCGCGCAGGTCGATGATGAGCTCACGCATCCCCGTCTCCGCGAGTTCGGCGCAGGCCTTGATGAACTCGACGTCGGTGGTGCGGGAGAACTTGGACAGGCGCAGGTAGCCCGTGGTGTCGCTGACCATGAAGGCGGCGTCGACGGAGTAGGTGGGGATCTTGCCGCGGGTGATCTCGAACGGGATGATCTCGCGGTCGCGCTGCACGGTCACGAGGACCTTGCTGCCGGCCACGCCCTTGATGCGCCGGACCATGCTGTCCTGCGGGAAGTGCACGCCGGCGATGTTGGTCGAGTCGACCTTGAGCAGCCGGTCGCCCGGCTGGAGGCCGATCTTCTCGGACGGACCGCCGGGGATGACCTCGATCACGACCGCCGTGTCGTTGGGGACGTTGAACTGGATGCCGATGCCGTCGAAGTTGCCGGTCAGGTCGGCCTCCGACTCTTCGAGGATCTGCGGCGGCATGTAGGCGGAGTGCGGGTCCAGGGCGGACAGTGCGGCGGCCGCCACGGCGTCGCTGACTTTCTTGTGGTCGACGGAATCGACGTAGTTCTCGTCAATGCTCTGCAGGACCAGTTCGATCTTGCGCCAGTCGTTGCCGCTGACGCGCATCATGCGCTGGCGCTTGCCGGCCGTCTGGACGATCAGGGCGATCAGCAGGCCGATGACGACGCCCAGCAGGGCGACGAGGAGGGAGGATTTCTTCATGCGTTCAATCGATCTTTTCGACCTCGATGCCGGCGCGGCGGAGGAGGTCCACCCCGTCCGTCAGGCGGTATTCGTCGCGGTAGACGACCCGCCGGATGCCGGACTGGATGATGAGTTTGGCGCACTCCATGCACGGAGACGCTGTCACGTAGAGGGTGGCGCCCTCGGAACTGTTGCCGGACTGGGCTACCTTGGAGATGGCGTTGGCCTCGGCGTGGAGCACATAGGGCTTGGTCACGCCGTTCTCGTCCTCGCAGATGTTCTCGAAGCCGGAGGGCGTGCCGTTGTAGCCGTCCGAGATGATCATCCGGTCCTTGACGATCAGCGCGCCCACCTGGCGGCGCTTGCAGTAGGAATTGGTGGCCCAGATGGCGGCCATCTGCATGTATTTGTCGTCGAATTTGCTCATGGTTTATCTCTGGTACAGGTAGCGTTTGATGCTGCGCTTGGGGGTGCGCTCGAAGTCTTCGGGCATGAACTCGATCTTGCGGATCTGGGCGTACGAGGGGAGGAGTTTGTTGATCTCGGGGAGGTTGCCGCTGATGCGCTCTTCGAGCGCTTCGCGCGTGAGCCCGTCGAGCTCGCCCTGGTGATAGTCCGGATAGATGAGGGCCGTGAGACCGCCGCGGTCTTCGACGACGAGCGATTCCACGACGTAGGTGACGTTGTTGATGACGGCTTCGAGCTCCTCGGGATAGATGTTCTGGCCGCTGGGACCGAGGATCATGCACTTGGAGCGGCCGCGCAGGTACAGGAACCCGTCGTAGTCGATCACGCCGATGTCGCCGGTCTTGAACCAGTTGTCGTTGGTGAAGCTGGCCTTGGTGGCCTCGCGGTTCTTGTAGTAGCCCAGGAAGACGTTCTGGCCCTTGATCTGGATTTCGCCGGGCTCCTTGTAGGGGTTCTTGGAGTCGATGCGCACCTCGCAGCCCGTGATCGGCATGCCGCAGGAGCCCCTGCGGGTCTTCCACCACTTGGCGTAGGTGATCAGCGGGGCGCATTCCGTCATGCCGTAGCCGACGGTGAAGGGGAAGTGGATCTTGCGCATGAACTTCTCGACCTCGGGGTTGAAGGCGGCGCCGCCGAGGATGACTTCCTCGAAGCGGCCGCCGAAGGCGTCGATCATGCTGTTGCGGATCTTCTTCTGGATCACCTGGTCCACGATGGGGATGCGCATCAGGGACTTGTGGCGGTCCACCACCGGCTTGATCTGGGACTTGTAGACCTTCTCGATGATCAGCGGCACCGCGATGATGATGTCGGGGTGGATCTCGGAGAAGGCCTTCATGATGACCTTGGGGCTCGGCGTGCGGGTCAGGAAGTGGACGTGCGCGCCGATGGTCATCTCGAAGAGGAACTCGAACATCATGCCGTACATGTGGGCCGAGGGGAGCATCGCGACGACCTCGGACTCGCAGTTCATCTGCGGCTCGGCGGTCTCGCCGGCGAAGCGGATGTTGCACCAGAGGGCGCGGTAGGGGATCATGACGCCCTTGGAGAAGCCGGAAGTGCCCGAGGTGTAGTTGATCAGCGCGAGCTCGTCGGGCTGGTCTTCATAATAGTTCATGTGGTCGGGCTTGAATCCGTCGGGATAGAGCGTCTTGAAGGTCTTGGTGAGGTTCTCCCGCACGGTCACGAGGTCTTCGTGGCGGGCGTAGATGTAGTTGAGGGTGTTCATCTGGACGATGACCTCGAGCCCGGGCATCTCGGACTCGGAGAGACCCTGCCAGATCACCTCGTCCACGAAGAAGACCTTGGCGTCGGAATGGTTCACTAGGTAGTGGATGTTCTCGGGCTTGAACTCGTGCAGGATGGGCACGGGCACGGCGCCGTAGGTGGTGGCGGCCAGGAAACAGACGCCCCAGTGGGCCTGGTTGCGGGAGCAGAGCGCGACCTTGTCGCCTTTCCGGAGCCCGCACTTCTCGAACGCGATGTGCAGGTACTCGATGCGTTCGGCGACATCCTTGTATTTGAGGGTGGTGCCCTGGTAGTTGGAGAGGGCGTCGCGCTCCCAGTTGTCCCGGAAACTCTTCTCCAGGAGTTTGTTTACCGATTGGAATTCCATGTCAGTTTGATGCCTTTCTTGTCCCCGGCAAGGGTTTTATCAGGTTGGTACACGATGAAGCGGCAGCCGCGGCCCGGCCACTTGACGGCGCTGCCGTCGGGCCGCTCCGCGTCGATGAACGCGCGCAGGGCGGATTCGCTGCCATATAGATACCAGCCGCCATAGGCGGCGGTGAAACTGTCGTCTCCGGTGGCGAAGGCGCTGCCGTATAGGATTGGCAGGAAGCCGCGCCAGGGGTTCTCGGCCGGCTCGCTGTCCGCGACGGCCTTGGCCGGGCGGACCAGCGTCAGGGCGCCGCCGCCGAAGTGGACGAGGGCGATCTCGCGGACGCCGACCTCCTGCTCCCATTTGAGCGGGTCCTTGCCGCTCGACTTGCGGAGCTCCTCCAGGGTGCGCCTGTAGCGGGTCAGCTTGACGGAGGCGTCCTGGAAGCGCTCCACGGCCTGCCGCATCTCGGGCAGAGCGACGGGCATCGCCAGCGCGAAGCGCGTGTCGGGCGGGAGGACGGCGCCCAGGCGGCTGTCGCCGAAGGGTATGGCCTCGAGGATGTTGGCGTAGTAGGCGTCGGAGTCGCTGCAGACGGGCAGGACGTCGAATCCGTCGGAGCCGGGCCGGAGCACGGTCCAGTCCGCGACGATGCGCAGGAACGCTGTCAGATCGCGGCGGGGGAAGATGCCCTGGAGCCAGGTCTTCGGGGCGAGCCGGTCGGCGCCGCCGTTGCGGAAGATGACGAAACGATCGTCATCCGCCACGGCCAGCGCGTCGCGGAATCCGGGCGCGTCGAGGATGGAGGTATGCTCGGTGAGGTGGCGCCGGACCGCGGTCAGCTGGGCGTCGGAGGGCGTGATGAGCAGGAAGCCGTCGCGCCGGGCCTCGGGGTCGGGCGCGACGTATTCGGTGCGCAGGCGCAGCGTCGCGGCCTGCCCGAGCAGCGCGAGGACCGACTCGGAGGAGTCGGCGGGCGCGCGCCCGGTGTCCAGGGCGAGCACGGGCACGAGCGAGCCGTTGTAGCAGAGCGACAGGGCCATCCGGGCGTTCTTGAACGCGGACAGGTCCAGCTGGTGGAGGACGCTGGTCGAATCGTACAGGCGCAGGCCCTCGGCGAGCCGGTCATAGCAGATGACCGCCAGCGCGTCGGACGGGACGGCGGCGAGCAGCTCGGGGATGTGCCGCTGCTGCGGCACGGCCCCGTCGTTGCGGGCGCCTCCGCCGCAGGCGAACAGGACCGGGAGGATGAAAAACAGGGCGAAGAGGCTTTTTTTGCTCATAACTTACAAATATACTAATTATTTGAATTATGATTTTTCGAGGAAATCAGTAACTTTGCACGTTTTTAAGAAGAGAGGCACCTGCAGCGTGCGAGTAGTGTAACGGAATATGCAAGAAATCAGAAATATAGCCATTATCGCCCACGTCGACCACGGCAAGACGACGCTGGTGGACCGCATGATCTACCAGGCCAACCTGGTGCGTCAGCCGGAAAACCTGGGCCAGCTAATCCTCGACAACAACGACCTGGAGCGCGAGCGCGGTATCACCATCCTCGCCAAGAACGTCTCCGTGATCTACAAGGGGGTCAAGATCAACATCATCGACACCCCGGGCCACAGCGACTTCGGTGGTGAGGTGGAGCGCGTGCTCAACATGGCGGACGGCGTGCTGCTGCTCGTCGACGCCTTCGAGGGCTGCATGCCCCAGACCCGCTTCGTCCTGCAGAAAGCCATCCAGATGGGCAAGAAACCCATCGTGGTCATCAACAAGGTGGACAAGCCCAACTGCCGCCCCGACGAGGTGCAGGAGGAGGTCTTCGACCTGATGTTCAACCTCAATGCCACGGAGGAGCAACTCGACTTCGTGACCGTGTACGGATCCGCCAAGCAGGGCTGGATGTCGCTCGACTGGAAGAAGCCGACCTCCGACATCACCCCGCTGCTCGACACGATCCTCGACGTGATTCCGGCGCCGCCGGTGGTCGAGGGCACGCCGCAGCTGCTCATCTCCTCGCTGGAGTACTCCCCGTACGTGGGGCGGATCGCCGTGGGCCGCATCACCCGCGGCACGCTCAAGGCCGGCCAGCCGATCAGCCTGTGCAAGCGCTACGACATCGTCCAGAAGCAGAAGATTAAGCAGCTCATGGTCTTCGAGGGCCTGGGCAAGGCCAATGTCGAGGAGGTCCAGTGCGGCGACATCTGCGCCGTGGTGGGCATCGACGGTTTCGAGATCGGAGACACGATCGCCGACTACGAGAACCCGGAGGCCCTGGAGCCCATCGCCATCGACGAGCCGACGATGAGCATGCTCTTCACCATCAACAATTCCCCCTTCTTCGGCAAGGACGGCAAGTACGTCACCTCGCGCCACCTCAAGGAGCGCCTGGACAAGGAGCTGGAGAAGAACCTCGCGCTGCGCGTCAAGCCGGGCCTGACGGCCGACTCGTTCATCGTCTACGGCCGCGGCGTGCTGCACCTGTCGGTGCTCATCGAGACGATGCGCCGCGAAGGGTTCGAGCTGCAGGTCGGTCAGCCCAAGGTGCTGGACAAGACCATCGGCGGCCAGCGCTGCGAGCCGGTGGAGGACCTGTCGATCGAGGTGCCCGAGGAGTTCGTGGGCGCCGCCATCGAGATCTCCACGCGCCGCAAGGGCGCGCTGGTGCGCATGGAGCCGCGCGGCGACCGCACCCTGCTGGAGTTCGAGATCCCGACCCGCGGCCTGATCGGCCTGCGCTCCAACCTGCTGACCGCCAGCCAGGGCGAGGCCATCGTCGCGCACCGTTTCAAGGAGTACCAGCCTTACAAGGGCGAGATCGAACACCGCAACAACGGCTCGCTCGTCTCCATCGAGACCGGCCAGTCCATCGCCTACTCGATGAACAAGCTGCTGGACCGCGGCCGCTTCTTCGTGGAGCCCGGCGAGGACATCTACGCCGGCCAGGTCGTGGGTGAGCACACCCGCGAGCGCGATCTCAACATCAACATCTGCAAGACCAAGAAACTCACCAACGTCCGCGCCGCCGGCTCCGATGAGAAGATCGTCCTCCCGCCGGCCATCAAATTCTCCCTGGAGGAGGCGCTGGAATACATCCAGGAAGATGAACTCGTGGAGGTCACGCCGCACTTCATGCGCATCCGCAAAATCCTGCTGGACCCGCTGGCGCGCAAAAGAAACAGCGACAACGAAGACTGATTTTAGTTGCTAATCGCGAAAAAATTGCTAACTTTGCAACCCTTTGTAGTTAAACTGACAAGTTTGGCCCCCGGCAAAAGCCACTTTACGTGGCATGCGGGGCCTGAGTTCTTTGAGATATTCGGGAATGAAGAAATCCTCGATGCCGACCTGGAAGTGACGGCCGAGATCGCGAACCACGGCCTGACGGCGGACGCCGCCTGCGTGGTCAGCGGCAGCGTGACCGTCGCTTGCGACAGGTGTCTCGAGGACCTGGTGATCCCGGTGGAGACCTCCTTCGAGGAGACCTACACGCCGGAATCTGACGAACTGGACCTGCGGCAGGATGTCTACGACTACGTCTGCATCTCGCTCCCGATCCAGCGGGTGCACCCCGAAGGAGAATGCAATCAGGAGACTACAAAGTATTTGAGCAAATAATAATTTAAAAATAATAAAGCAATGGCACATCCGAAACACAAACTTTCCAAGCAGCGCAGGGACAAGCGTCGTACCCACGACTTCGCGCCGGTTCCGACCCTCGCGACCTGCCCGAACTGCGGTGCGACCGTGATCTATCACCGTGTCTGCCCCGAGTGCGGTTACTACAGAGGCCGTCAGATCGTTGTCAAAAACGCTGAATAATCTGTGAAGAGGCCGCCCGTGCGGCCTTTTTCGGTCCCTTAGTTCAACGGATAGAACGGAGGTTTCCTAAACCTTTGATAGTGGTTCGATTCCACTAGGGACTACGAAGGGAGCACCCATCCGGGTGCTCCCTTCGTAGTCATGTCTTCAGCATAGGCTTGCTACATCGGCTTGATGCGGCGGGCGAGGCGGGCGCACAGGCCCGGGAAGAAGCGCTTGATGAACGTCATCACCAGTTCGCCGCGGCCCACGAGGACCTCGCGGCGGCCCTTCCGCACGGCGCGCACGATCTTGCGTGCGGCGGCCTCGGGCGACAGCCCGCCGGCCTGGCCGGCGTCCATCTTGCCGTGCGGCACGCCGCCCTTGTCCAGGGCATAGCGGGAGATGTTGGTCCGCACGCGCCCCGGACAGACGATCGTGACGCGGATGCCGCGGTCGTAGTACTCGGCCTGCAGGGTCTCGAAGAATCCGTATAGCGCGAACTTCGAGGAGCTGTAGCCGCAGCGCAGCGGGAAGCCGAAACGCCCGGCGATGGAGGTGGTCACGGCGATGTGCCCGCCGCCCTGCCCGAGCAGGCGCGGCAGCAGGGCCCGGGCGATGTTCACCGGGGAGAAATAATTGACTTCCATGATCTTGCGGATCATCTCGTCGGAGGTGTCCTCGACAGTCGTGCGCTGGCTGATGCCGGCGTTGAGGAGGACCGTGTCCAGTCCGCCGAGGGCCTCCCAGGCCCGCTCCGTGAGGGCTTCGATCCCGGAAGGATCGCTGAAATCATAGGGGAGCACGGCGACCTGCGCGGCGCCCAGCTCGCGGCAGCGCTGCGCGACGGGCGAGAGCCGCTCCGCCGACGAGGAGGTCAGCACGAGGGCGGCGCCGTCGGCGGCATAGCGCTCGGCGCAGGCTTCCCCGATGCCGGACGAGGCGCCGGTGATCCAGACCCGTTCCATGGCCTATTCGGGACGTTTCTTACCGCGGGACACGAGCCCCATCATCCGGAAGAGGAACTTCGGCAGGGGCTTGCGCGGGTCGCGCTTACGCATGTCGAGGTACCAGCCGAGTTTCTTGACGACGGGGATCTTGTGGGTCTCCACGAACTCGATGAGCGTGCCGTCGGGATCCTCGATGTAGGTGAAGTGGCCGGAGGCCTCGCCCATGTCGAACTGCTCGCCGTCCGGGCAGCTGTCCACGGTGAAGGGATGGCCCTTGGCGGCGCAGAAGCGCCCGAGGGCCTGCATGCCCGTCACGTCGTAGCAGATCTGGATGAATCCCGGGTCGCCCCAGTAACGCCCTTCGAAGATCTTGCGGGGCGTGCGGTCGAGGGCCTGCACCAACTCGATGCAGTCCGGGCCGAGCAGCCCGGAGAAGGCGCCGGTGCGCGGCTGCGCGGGGCGCAGGAGCACGCGGCGGAAGCGCCCGTCGGCGCCGGGCAGCAAGGCCCAGTCGTCGAAGACGCCGGTCCGGTCGTACACGATGGTGTCGTAGCCGAGGACCTCCTTGTAGAAGGCGATCGAGCGCTCCATGTCGGTCACGCCCGCCACGGCGCCGGCGATACCGCCGGTCAGGCGGCCCTGCTCGATGTAGAGGTAGTCCGACTGGACCAGCTGGAAGCAGTTGCCGTACAGGTCCTTGACGCAGAAGCAGGGCGTGCCGTCGGGCAGTGCCGAGATGGCCCCGACATCCTTCCACTTCGCGGAGATCTCCTTGTGGAACGCCGCGATGTCGCGGCAGTGCACCTTGGCGGCGAAGACGCCCAGGTCGCCCACGGAGATCTCGAAGCCCACGGGCACGGGCTTGCGCTTCGAGTACTGCCAGATCTCGAATCCGCCGCCGCCTTGGAGGTTGGCGTTGATGCTGGCGTGGCGCTGCTGCGGCTGCCCGCCGGTGTAGGGGAGCATGCGCTCCGCCACGGTGTCGTCTTCGAGGATCTTGAGGTCGGCTCCGAACATCTCGATGAGCCAGTTCCAGGACTTGTTGAAATTCTCAGTCCCGACACCCACCTGCTGGATGCCGTTGATCGTGAAATTATCCATTTGTGCCAAAATAGTTGCCTTTTTAGAGAAACAAAGATAAGCATTCTCCGCCAAAAAAGGTAATTGGCTTACCGGACGGTAAGCCAATTGATGAGGTGGGTCATGTTCTGCATGTAGGTCCAGGTGGAGATGCATTCCGCGGGGAGCGGGGCGTCGGAGAAGCCCGGATTCTCGTGCGAGACGCCGGGCAGGCCGCCGGGCCAGTAGTCCTTGGCGGCGAGGGCGTCCACGAGCTTCTGGATGGCATCCTTGTCCTCCTGCACGCCGCTGCCGCGGGAGTAGTAGAGCGGGTAGCGACGCTGCTTGGCCTTGTTGCCGAGGAACGGCGAGTCCGCCGTGGCCTCCTCGACGCTCATCTTCAGCAGGGACTCGTACTGCTCCTTGAGGGGACCCAGGTTGATGGTCCGGTAGGAGCGGTAGTGGGTGATGATGTCGTGCGGGTCATAGTCCACCCAGTACTTGCCGTTCCCGCGGTGCAGGTAGAGGGGCTTGCCGGTGCCGACTTCCACGAAGGTGGGGCAGAGGATCTGGCCTTCGCGCAGGTTCTGCTTGAAGAAGGAGACCATGTCCGGGCCGTACTGGATGCTCTCGAGGAACTCGAACGCGTCCGGGATGCGGGCGAGGTACTTGGTGTCGCCCGTCCAGCGGTAGAACATCATCAGGTTGCCGATCATCTCGGCCGTGGCCGTGGCCGCGTAGCCGCGCGGCTCGAAGTCGCGCGCATGGCCCGGGGTGTAGCCCAGGTCCAGCTGGTGCTGCATGCCCCAGCCTGCCTGCGGCTTGCCGCCCTGCAGCACGAGCACGCAGCTCATGGCGCGCTGGATGGGCTCCAGCACGCGCTCCTCGCCGAGGATCTGCCAGCAGTCCAGCAAGAAGTTGATGTTGCCGGTGTGGACGCCGTCGTTGATGGTGATGAAGGAGCTGTAGTCGGGCTTGCCTTCCTTGACGAAGTCATAGCGGAGGGGCCAGCGCTGCGGCCAGCCGCCCACGGGGTACTGGCTCTGGATCATGAAGTCGATCGCCTTGTCGATGGCCGGGCGGTAGCGGGGATCCCAGTGCTCGGCGTACATCCGGAGCAGGAAGCCCGCGGCGTCGATCGTGCCGTCGTCGAAGGTGGCGTTGCCGGAGTAATGGAGGTGCTCCTGGGCGCAGTACTGGTAGCCGGAGGCCACGGTCTTGTACCAGTCCTTGAGCGAGGCCTCGCCGGCGAAGTCCGCCATGTAGTTCCAGCCGCCGCAGGGCAGCTGCGCCCAGATCAGGGCGGCGGCTGCCTCCTCGGCGGCCTTCAGGTAGTATTCGTCGCCCGTGGCATGGTAGGCGTCGAGGAAGACGTTACCCATCGCCGGGGTGCCGCGCTCGATCCACATCATCGAGGGCTTGCACTCGAGCTCTCCCCAGACGCGGGAGAAGTCGGGGGCGTAGTTCCAGAGGTAGCCGCCGTTGTTGGAGACCTTCTCGACCATGAAGGTGGTGGCTTTCTTCATCGTGGCGCGCACCTGGTCGTCGGTGAGGCCCTTGGGGCGGGCAGCCTGCAGCGGCAGCGCCGCCAGGATGCTGAGGATTATGATGATTTTCTTCATATTCAAAGGATTACGGCATAGGTTTTAAACCTTCCCAGCGGACATCCCAGGTACCGTCCTTGGGGAAGCCCGGATTCTCGACTTCGCAGCCGTCCCAGCCGGCGCACATCATGCCGACGGCGAGCAGCAGGCCGCCGTTGCCCGGCAGGTACATCCGGAGGGTCTCGGAGCGGTAGTTGTTGCCGCTGGGCAGCACCAGTTCGCCGCGGCCGTCCATCGTGATGGCGCGCACGGCGATCTCCGGCCGCAGCAGGCGGGTGGCGTTCATGGCGAAGGAGGGGTAGTTCCAGCTCCAGTTGCCGCGCTTCCAGCCCCAGCGCTCGGCGGCGCGGTCCAGCGTCTTCTGCATGTTCTCCTCGGTGAAGAGGCGGCAGGCCGGCAGCATGCCGAAGGCCAGCAGGTTCTCGGTGGAGGTGCCGCTGACGTTGGTGCGGGCCGGGTCGAGCGGGACGACCTGTGCGGAGGTGCGGCCGCGCTGGCCGTCCTTGTAGCCGCCCGCGGGGGCCGGTGGCGCGATGACGCGCAGCACGGTGCCGTTCTCGAAGTCCGGCACGCCCGGGCCCTTCTCGGCCGGGAGGTAGATGCCGTCCGGGCTGACGGCGAGCGGGGAGAGCTTGGCGAGGATGTCGTCCCAGGCGGCCACGCGCTCCAGCCCGCGGCGCTCGCGCCACTGCTGGGCGACGCTCAGGCCGAAGTGCCAGTAGGACAGCTCGAAGGACGGGTTGACGGTGTAGTCCTCGCTGAGCGACTCGCTGGCGGCGCAGGCGCCCTCGATGACGTAGCGGTCCTTCGCGGCGTCGTAGTTCACGAACGCGGCCATGAACTCGGCCGTCTGCTGGACCATGTCGGCGTATTCATCCAGGATCTCCTGCGAAGGCTCGGCGCGGTAGATGAGCTCCGCCATGTAGATCGGGTGCGGCTGCTGCCAGATGATGTAGGAGCCGATGTCGGAGGGGGCTTCGGTGGCGGACGGGTCCGTCATCTTCATCCAGCGTACGCCGGGGAAGCCCTGGCGCTCCGCGATGATGCGGGCGTTCGGCTGGGCGGTTTTGTACCAGTCCAGCTGGCGGCGCAGGAGTTCCGGCTGGCCCCAGGTGGCCCACTGGAAGCTGTGCCACATCACCATCTCGAGGTGGAACTTGCCGTGCCAGGAGTTGTAGGTCATGCCGGTCTCTGCCGGCGGGAAATGCTGCGCCTCCTGGACGCGCATGAGGTATTGCGAGAGCACGACACGCCGCTCCAGCAGCGGGGCGCGCGGGTCGGTGCAGTGCGAGAAGTCGATCACGCCCGAGGTCTGCCAGTAATTGTTCCAGAGGCCCTTGGCGGAGGCGGCGGCCGTCCGGAAGTCCGGGTTGGCGCCGTCCGGCTGCTCCGGGGTGAAGCGGACGCTGAACTCCCATTCCGGGGATTCCGGGGTGAGGGTCAAGCGGTTGGGGCCGGCCTGCGCGAGGGCGGCCTTGCCGCTCCAGCGCACGGACACGTAGTAGGTCACATCGTCCAGGGTCCTGCGGACCAGGGCGCTGCCGTCCTGCTGCGAGACGATCTCGGTGCTGTGCTTGTCGTCGACGCACCAGTCGGAGGCGTCGTCGGTGTGCACGCCGGTCGGGTAGGGGAAGCGGAGCACGACGGGCAGCGGCTGCTCCGCCTTCACGTGCGCGGCGAGCAGGTCTTCGCCCTCGCCGCCGCTGACGGTCTCCACCTGCACGGGCTGGCCCTTCCAGGTGAACCGGGAGTGCAGCACGCCGTCATACATGTCCAGGGTCTGGTCCACCCCCTCGATCTCCTCCGGCTTCATGCCGTCGAAACCGATGTTGCCGAGGTGGATGCGGTGCGGGTTGGCGCGGATGTACGCTGCCGCGGCCTGGCTCCGGGGCGACTGGGCATAGCCCATCTGGACGGAGTAGATGCCATGCGGGTGGCCGGGCAGGGGATGGTCTTCGAGGGTCTCCTCCATCGTGTAGCCTTCGGTGTTCGGGAAGGAGTGCCAGCCCCACTCGCTGTAGGTGCCCAGCGACAGGCCGTCCTTGCAGAACTCGGGGAAGGTCTGCAGGCCCGTGGCGTCGAGCGTCAGGGTGAAGCAGCCGTTGCCCAGGTTGAGGGAATTCAGGGGGGCAAGTTCGCTGATGTGGGGGTTGTTGCGGGAGACGAGTGCCTTCCGGTCGATCTTGTCGGAAGCGCAGGAGGTCAGGAGGGCGGCCAGCAGGAGGGCGGCGGCAGCCCGGAACGGCGAATGTGTCATAATTGGTCTTGTAAGTGTCATCAAAGATACGATAAAAAAACGTATCTTTGGAGAACAAACCCGATAACCGTTCCATGTGTATGAAGAAAAGTATCCTGATGCTTGCGGCGCTGCTGTCCTGCGCCGTCCTGTCCGCCCAGAAAGTGACTTTCCCGCAGGGGCAGCTCCCGTATGACAATCCTTACGCCTTCGGCCAGGACCTCTCGTTCGTGCTCAGCGCCGAGAAGCGCGGCGGCGTTTGGTACGACACCGACGGCACGCAGAAGAGCCCCTGGAAGATCTTCCGGGACCACGGCTACAACTGGGGCCGCCTGATGATCTGCAACGAGCCGTCCCGCCTCGGCCAGACCCTCGACTACGTGGTGGAGGGCGCCAAGAAGCTGAAAGAGAACGATATCCACTTCGCCCTGGACTTCATGATGTCCGACGGCTGGTCCAACCCGATGACCCAGCCCACGCCCTCGAGCCTGCGCGACATGACCCACAAGCAGCGCGTGGATGCCTTCTATGGCTATGTACACAACGTGATCAAGACCCTGCGCGACGCCGGCGTCCAGCCGGAGATCGTCCAGGTGGGCAACGAGATCAGCAACGGCGCCTTCTGGCCCGACGGCCGCGTCTACTACGGCCCCGAGAAGCGGGCCCAGAGCCACTGGAAGGAGTTCACGGACTACATCAAGGCCGGCATCAAGGCCATCCGCGACGTGGATCCGCGCATCGGCGTGATGCTGCACGTGGACTTCGGCGGCGACCTGGAGATGAGCGAGATCTTCTTCGACAAGATGAAGCAGTACAAGGTCGGCTACGACTGCATCGGCTTCTCCTTCTATCCCTGGTCGCACGGCACGCTGATGGACCTGCGTGACAACCTCTATTACGTCATCGAGAAATACCGCAAGCCCGTCTATGTGATCGAGACCGGCTTCTACTCCGTCCCGTCGCAGTATTTCGAGCGCAAGGGCATCCGCGCCGCCTTCCCCGAGACCCCCGAGGGGCAGAAGCAGTGGTTCCAGGCCGTCAATGAAATCGTGATGGCCGCGCCGTACAACCTCGGCCGGGGCGTGTTCTGGTGGGAGCCGATGCAGCGCGGACGCGGCTGCTTCGACGACCAGACCCGCAAGGCCAAGCCCATCCTCGAGGCCTTCGAGAAATATGCCTTCCCGCTGGACCGCACCGACGGCAATCCCCGCATCTGGGACTTCGAGGAAGGCGAAAGACCGTAGTCCTCATTGTCAATGACTTACAAAATAACCTTCGGCATTTTGGCCGAAGGTTATTTCGTAAATACCTGGTAATCAGCAGGGGCTGTCTACAGCGGGAAGAGGTAGAAGCGCCGTGCGGGCTTGAAGTCCGCCATCCACTGGTCGAAGATGATGTGGTCGTCGACTGCCGAGAGGGTGAGCGTGTCCTGCAGCATCTCGACGGCAACGCCGACCACGGGGTCGGCGTTGCGGGAAACGGTATAGGTGAGCGGACCATTGCCGCCGAACCACAGGAACGCCAACAGGAGCAGCGTTCTCATCCTCAGGCGACCTTGACTTTGAAGATGGCTTTGTGGATCGTGCCTTCGCCGATGAGCGGGGCATGGGCGGTGTCGGGATCGAAGGTGATGGCTTCGCCGACCTTGACGGTGACGGTGGTCCAGTCCTTGTCCTTGTAGAAGAGGATGTCCTTCTCGGTGTTGAATTCGCCGTCAGGCTCCACGCATTCCTTGCGCGGCTTGACGCCGAAGCTCTCGTCCTTGGAGAGGGGCACCTGGATGTCGATGTACTTGTCGTGCACCTCGAGGCGGGCCTGCTCGGGGGTCTTCATCTGGGAGTCCACGATGTTGACGAAGAGGTTGTCGCCGTCAAGGAGGTGCTTGCCGTTCTCGAGCTCGGACAGGTCGGTGTCAGCGATGTACTGCAGGGCCTGCTGGTAGTATTTGTTGTTGTCTAAATCCATGGCTTCTAGAAGTTGAAGTAGTTCTTGGCGTTGTTGTAGGAGATGTCTTCGATCATCTGGCCGATGCGCTCCATCTCGGAGGCGGGGAGCTTGCCGTTCTCCACGTCCGTGCCGACCACGTCGCAGAGGATGCGGCGGAAGTATTCGTGGCGCGGGTAGCTGATGAAGCTGCGGGAGTCGGTGAGCATGCCGACGAACCTGCTGAACAGGCCCAGGACGGACAGGGCGTCCATTTGGCGGCGCATGCCGACCTCCTGGTCGAGGAACCACCAGCCGGAGCCGAACTGCATCTTGCCCGGGCAGGTGCCGTCGTTGAAGGTGTAGGCCATGGTCATCATGACTTCGTTGTCCTTCGGGTTGAGGCAGTAGAGGATGGTCTTGGCGAGCTTGCCGGCCGCAGTGAGGCGGTCGAAGAAGCGGTTGCCGGCGGCGGCGATCTCCTGGTCGTGGATGGCGTCGAAGCCCGTGTCGGGACCGACCTTCGCGAACATGGCGGAGTTGTTGTTGCGGATGGCGCCGATATGGAACTGCTGGGCCCAGCCGGCGTCGGCGTCCATGCAGGCCTGGTCGAAGAGGAAGGCGCTGCGGAACTTCTCGAGCTCCTTGGCGTTCGGGGCGATGCCCATCAGGACCTTCTTGAAGATGAGTTCGATCTCGATCTCCTTGTAGTCGCAGGAGTAGAAGTTCTCCAGGCCGTGGTCGGAGAGCTTGCAGCCCATCGAGGCGAAGAAATCATGACGCTTCTGGAGGGCTTCCTGCAGGTCGGCGTAGGAGTCGATCTCCATGTCGGCGGCCTCGCCGAGTTTCTTCAGGTACTCCTTGTAGGACTTGGGGTCCTCGATGGCCATGGCCTTGTCGGGACGCCAGGCGGGGATGACCTTGGTGCCGAACGGGTGCTCGGCGATCATCTTGTGCCAGCGCAGGTCATCGGCCGGGTCGTCGGTCGTGCAGACGGTCTCGACGTTGAAGCGGCGGATGAGGGCCTGGCCGCGGAACTCGGGCGTGGCGAGCTTGGCGTTGCACTCCTCGAAGATCTCGCGGGCGGTCTTGGGGGAGAGGAGCTTGTCGATGCCGAACACACGGCTGAGCTCCAGGTGCGTCCAGTGGTAGAGCGGGTTGCGCATGGTGTAGGGCACGGTCTCGGCCCACTTCTGGAAGGTCTCCCAGGCGCTGTACTTGCCGCCGGTCAGGTAGTCCTCGGACACGCCGTTGGCGCGCATCGCGCGCCACTTGTAGTGGTCGCCGTAGTGGCCGTCGACCAGCCAGAGCTGGGTGATGTCGCGGAACTGGATGTTCTCGGCGATCTGCTGGGGGACAAGGTGGCAGTGGTAGTCGATGATGGGCATCTTCTCCGCATGCTCGTGATACAGGCTCCGCGCGGTGGCGTTGGAGAGCATGAAATCTTCGTTGATGAATGACATATCGGTATTGGTTTATCAGTTTTTGATTTTCGAATCCACCAAATTTAGGAATTATTTGGCATAAACCCAAAAAAGAAACCCGCACCGGGAAGGTGCGGGTCCTTGGGGATTCGCCGATTTGGCGGGGGAGGCTAGACCTGCGGGAGGCCGTAACCGTTGGTCACGTTGCCCTTGGACTGGTCGAGGGTCTCGCGCGGGATCGGGTGGTAGTAGAGAGGCACGTCGGACAGGTCGATGCCGGAGAGCATGTTGTAGTCCCAGAGGGTACCCTTCTCGCTGACCATCTTGCTGGCCCATTCGACCTTCTTGTAACCGTCGGCCTCGAGCGCCTTGGCCTTCTCGCCGTCCGGGTCGATGTACTCGAACAGACCCTCGATGGCGAGGTTGTGGGTGGTGCCGGTCACGACGCCGGCCACGGCGGAGATCTGCGTGTAGTCGTAGATGCCGCGCCAGCCCGGGCAGCGGACGGGATCGCCGTCCACGCGGTTGCGGGTGTTGACGCCCTTGCCGTCACCGGAGATGTCCACGAGCTTGGTCCAGACATAGTTGGAGATCGTACGGCCGTTCTTGAAGGTGTAGTAGCCGTCCTTCTCAAGGCCGGCGATGACCTCCTTGAGTTCGGCGCGCATGGCCTTGCCCAGCTCGGTGAACTTGCCGGTGCGGATCTCGGCGAACTTGATGTCGCCTTCGCCCATGCACTCGCGCTTGTACTCGAGGATGAGGTCGTCGACCGTAGCGGTGGCGAGGGTGGCGACACCGGCGCGGGAGCGGAGCTGGTTGATCAGGCTGGTTGCCTCGGCGGTCTCACCGAGGGCGAGGTCGACTTCGGCGAGTTTGAGCATGGTGTTGTTCATGCGGAAGAACACGTAGTTCATGCCGGAGTTACGGGGCTTGACGGTGTAGGGGTTGGCCATCTTGCTGATGTCCCACTTGTTGATGGCGATACCGCCGGAGAGACGGGAGCCGGAGCCCAGGTTGACGAGGGCTTCGTTGCCCTTGCCGTCGGAGCCGGTCACGACCACGGAAGCGTCCCAGCGCTTGTCGCCGTCTTCCCAGACCTGATAGTAGGCGGTCGGGATCACGCGGATGCCGGAGAAGACCTTGCAGGGGGCGTTGTTGGCGTTGCCGCCGTCGGAAGGACGGCCCTGGGAGTATGGACGCTCGGACTGCTGGGGAGCCACGTTGCCGACCTCGAAGACGGACTCGGGGCTGACCTGCATGTCCATGATGTACTGGAAGCCGCGCTGGAACGGGTTGTCCAGGCCGCGGTCGTCGGTGGTGACGAGGGTCAGCGTGCCCTTGCGCTCGCCGGAGACGACCTTGCGGAAGTAGGTCTGGGCCTCCTGATAGTACTTCTGCCAGTCGTTGCGGCGGGCGTAGAAGGCTTGGGTCTTGCTGTCGCTGTTGGTGTACTTGGTCTCGAAGGAGATGCCCTCGTAGAGGCCGTCCACATCGGAGCGGAGGGTCTGGTAGCCGCCGGCCATGAGGTTGGCCTCGGCGATCAGCATGTTGGCGAAGGTGCGGGACATGCGCTCGGCCTGGATGCCGCCCTGGCCCAGGTCGTACATGCTCTTCTCGACCTCCTTGAGCTTGGCGATGCAGGCGTCGAGGATCTCATAACGGGAAGTCAGTTCGTACTCCTCGACGACGGAGTTCTCGATGCCGAAGGGCACGTCGCCGAAGTGGCGGACGAGCTCGGTGTAAGCGTAGGCCCAGAAGGTCCAGGCTTCGCCGTAGAGCTGGGTCCAGTCGTCGACTTTGCCGGCCTCGAGGGCGCTCTTCACCTCGTCCTTCTCGGCAAGGATGTTGCCGATGCGGGCGCAGCGCGCAGCGATCTTGAAGAGGTTGTTGAACTGGCCGGACTTGTTGTCAGCACCGGCCTCCTGCGGACGGAGGTAACCGATACGGCCGTTGTTGGACATGTATTCGGGGTAGTACTCGGCGTCGGAAGCGGCGTCGTTCCAGTTGTAGTTGCCGCCGCCGGCGACACTCTTGTAGGTGCCGTAGCAGTAGGCGAGGGTCTTGAAGGTCTCGCTGACGGTGGAGGTCACGAAGGCGTCGTCGGACTTGTCCGGGGAGCTGACGCTCAGGTAGTCTGCGGATTTGCACTGGCTGAGGGCGAGGCAAGCGGCGAGAGCGGTGATGGCGTAAAGTATCTTTTTCATATGCTTCGTTCCGTTAGATGATTAGAAGGAGACATTGATACCGAGGACGAAGGAACGCGCACGCGGGTAGGAACCCCAGTCGATGCCCGGAGTCGGGTAGATGGCGTTGTTGATGAACTCGTTGGAGTTCACCTCCGGGTCGAGGCCGGAGTACTTCGTGAGGGTGAAGAGGTTGTAGACCGTGGCGTAGACGCGCAGGCTGCTGATGCTGAGGGCCTTGGCGAATGCGGAGGCGCTGGGCACGCTGTAGCCGAGGGTCAGGGTGTTGAGACGCAGGTAGCTGCCGTCCTCGATGCCGAGGTCGGAGACGATGTAGTTCTCGTTGAAGAAGCAAGGGTATTTGGCGTTCACGTTGGCGGCGTTGAGCTCATCCGGCGTGTAGAGGCGCTTGAGCTGGCCGTTCTGGACGTCGATGATCTTGTAGGCATCCTTGAGGATGGAGAGGTGGTTCTCGAAGACGCCGGTCTCCTTGTAGCCGTTCAGGGACGCGATCTTGGTGATGTTGTACACCTGGTTGCCGAGGCTGAAGTTGAAATAGGCGCCGAGGTCCCAGTTCTTGTAATTGGCGGTGAGATTGAAGCCGCCGGTGGCCTTCGGGGTCATGTCGCCGATCACGGTGTAGTCGGAGGAATCGACGATACCGTCATAGACGGCCTTGCCATTCTCGTCGTATTTCGGCATGTCCTTGAACTTGGCCATACCCGGGTAGGCGTTGCAGCCGCTCACGTACTTCTCGGCACCGTGGTACGGGCCGGAGATGGATGCGCTCAGGTCAGGCACGCCCGGCTTGAGGGAGAAGGAGTTAGTGGCCGGGTCGAAGTTGAAGTCGTCCGGAGTGTACCAGCCGTCATAGACGAGACCGCGCACGCGGCCGACGGGCTGGCCGACCTCGAGGATATAGTCATTGCCCGGGTTGCCGGAGGAGAACCAGCCGGAACCGTAGATCGGCGTGACACCTTCAGCGAGGGCGTCGATGTTGCCGCGGTTGAAGTTGATGTTGCCGCCGAAGGTCAGGCCCCAGTCACGGTTCTGGACGAGGATGGCGTTCAGGGACAGCTCGACACCCTTGTTGGAGGTCTGGCCGATGTTGGCGTAGGTGTTGGTGAAACCGGTGATGCCCGGAAGGGTGGTGAACATGAGGAGGTCCTTGGTGGTGTTCCAGTAGATGTCAACCGTACCGGAGAGGCGTCCGTTCAGCACACCGAAGTCGATACCGAAGTTGCGGGTGACGGTGGTCTCCCACTTCAGGTCGGGGTTGGCCATCGACGAACCCAGGTCATAGGACAGGTAGCTCTGGCCGTTGATGATGGCAGCGGTGCTGCTGCTGGACCAGACCTGGGACCAGAGGTCGGAGCTGATACCGTCGTTGCCGACCGTACCGTAGGAGAGGCGGAGCTTGAGGTCGTTCAGCCAGTTCACGTCCTTGAGGAAAGGCTCCTCGCTGGCGCGCCATGCGAAGGCGGCGGCAGGGAAGTAGCCCCAGCGGTGGGACGGGGCGAACTTGGAGGAACCGTCGGCGCGGAACGTCGCGGTGAAGAGGTAGCGGTCGAGCAGCGTGTAGTTGACGCGGCCGAAGTAGGAAAGGATGCGGTTCGGCGTGCTCCAGCCGGAGGAGAAGTGGTCGGTCTCCTTCATGGAGGTGGCCGTAGCGTCATACTGGTTGATGCGGGCGAAGGCATTCTCCTTGGTGTAGTTGGAGGGGAAGTAGTCCGCGCTCACGTTGATGGAAGAACCACCGGAGTTGGACATTTCCTGGCCGAGGAGGATGTTGAAGCGGTGCGCCTGGCCGAGTTCGAACTCGTAGTTGAGGGTGTTGGTCCAGCGGAGGTTCCAGCTGTCGCTCTTGCTCAGGGAAGCGGAACCGGAGTGGTGCGCCTCGCCGGTGGCGTCGTCGAGGTAGTTGTTGCGCAGGGCGCCGCTCCAGGTCTTGTTCTGGTTGAAGTTGCGTCCGAGGAAGAGGTCGGTGTGGTAGGTCAGGCCCTTGACGATGTTCCAGTTGAGGGAGACCGTGCTGCGGATGCTCTGGCGCTGGCGGAGGGGCTCATAGTCCATGATCTGCTTGTACGGGTCGTACGTGTCCCACAGGGAGGACTTGCCGTACTGCTGGATGGCGCCTTCGAGGAAGGCCTCGGCATTGCCGTACTGGTTGATGAGGTCCATGGAGATCGGACGGAAGCGGTAGGCGGAGGACAGGGTGGAGCCGCTGCGGCTGCCGGTGCCTTCATAACCCATCGCGGTGATGTCGGTGTAGCGGAGGTCCAGGCCGACGTTGAGGCGGTCGGAGATCTTCTGGTTGACCTTGAGGGACGCGTTCGCACGCTTCATGTAGGAGTTGACCTTCATACCGTCCTCGTCGTTGTATCCCAGGGAGAAGAGAACCTTGGTGGATTCCGTACCGCCGGAGATGGACAAGTCGTGGTTGTGGGAGAAAGACGGGCCGTAGATCTGCTTCTGGATGTCATAGGCCTGGACGTTCTTGTAACGGTTGATGTCACCGTACTGGCCGATGCCGTAGAGCTTCTCGAACGGGGCGGTGAACTGGCCGTAGCTCATACCGTCGTTGGCGTAGGCGTTGGACCAGACGTAAGCGAGGTAATCGTACGGATCCAGGGCGTCGAGATACTTGGTCGGGGTGTTGAGTTTGGCATAGCCGCCGTAGCTCACACGCACCTTGCCTTCCTTGGCACCCTTGGTGGTGATGAGGATGACGCCGTTGGCACCGCGGGCACCGTAGATGGCGGTGGAGGAGGCGTCCTTCAGCACGTCGATGCTCTCGATCTGGTCGGACGGAATGTCGCTCATGGTGCCGACCACGCCGTCGATGAGGATGAGCGGGTCGTTGCTCTGGGAGATGGAGCCGCCACCACGGACGCGGATGCTGACGGTCGCGTCAGGACGTCCGTCCTGGGAGATGATGTTCACGCCCGGCAGCTTGCCCTGCAGGGCCTGGGCCACGTTGGCGACCGGGGCTGCGGAGAGCTGCTTGCTGTTGACGGAAGCGACGGAACCGGTGAGGTCGCGGCGCTTGACGGTCTGGTAACCGATCACGACGGTCTCGTCGAGGAAGAGGGCGTCTTCGCTGAGGACGAAATTGACCGTGGACTGGTTGGAGTAGTTGACCGTCTGCGAGGTGTAACCGATGCAGGAGGCCTCGAGGACGGAGTTCGCGGGAACGCTGATGGAGTAGTTGCCGTCGAGGTCGGTGACGACACCGATGGTGGTGCCGCGGACGACGACGCTGGCAGCGACGATGGGCTCGCCATTGGCGTCCTTGACGGTTCCCGTGACTTTGTTCTGTGCGAACGCGAGGGCGCCGCTGACGAGGATCAGCAGGCTCGCGACCGCCATTCTGAGATGGTTCTTCATCTTGTGTGGGAAATTTGGTTAAACAAAATGGTATGGTGTTAGTGTATGTTCAATATCAAAGCGGGCAAAAATACAAATTATATTGAAACTTTAGACAGAATGTATTAAATAATTTATAATCAATCTGTTGGCGCTCGCAGATATTTTGGAAAATGACGCATTTGTGTGTTGTGGAGGATCTGGTTTTTCACGCCCGTGGACAACAAAAAACCCGCACCGGGGAGGTGCGGGTTCTGGGGGATTCGCCGGTCGGGGCCGGCGGATGACGGGGGCTAGTTGTTCTGGAAGCCGTAGCCGTTGGTGAGGCCGGGGATGGTCTTCATGGCGTCGTGGCTGACCGGGAACAGGTAGACCGGAGCGGATTCGTAGTCGAAATCCTTGAAGAAGTTGTCGACGTATTCCTGCTTGTTCCTGGCCAGTTCGATACCGTATTCCACCTTCTTGTAACCGTCGGCCTCGAGGGCCTTCGCTTCGTCGGAGTCGGGATCGATGTGCTTGAACAGGCCCTTGATGGCGAGGTTGGTCATGTCGCCGGCCTTGAGGTTCTTCTTGATGTTGGCCTCGGTCACGCCGACTTCGCGGGCCACGGTGGCCCAGTCGTCGTTCTCACCACGCCAGCCCGGGTACAGGACGGGATCGTCCTCCTTGCCCGCGGGGCACTGGGTGGTCAGGCGGTAACCGTAGAGCTTCTTCGCGTCGACCTGCTTGGTCCAGACGTAAGCCGGGAACTCGTTGCCGTTCTCGAAGCGGTAGTAGCCTTTCTCTTCCACGCCCTCGATCATGGCCTTCTGCAGCTCCTTGGTGCGGCGGATGCCGTTGAAGACCTGGCCGCTGCGGATCATGGTCCAGCGACGGTCGCCCTCGCCGGCGAACTCGAACATGCGCTCGTCCAGCACGGCTTCCACAAGGGACTTGTGCGCAGCTACGAACGCCTCGGTGCCGGCCTGACCGGCCGGGAAGGAGCGCTCGCGGACCTTCTTCAGGTAGGTCATCGCGTTGGCGTTGTCATTCAGCATGGCGCAGGCTTCGGCGTAGCCCAGGTAGACCTCGGAGATACGCATCCAGGGGCCGTTGATGCCGGACTTGCGCTGGCGCAGGGCGTTGGGCCGGACCTGGCGGCCTTCGTCCCACTTGTTGTTGGTGAGTCCGCCGCCGTTCGACTTGGAGTTGGGGGTGAAGGGAATCAGCATCTCGGCGCCGCCTCCGGTGTGGCCGGTGACGCAGGCGGAGACATCACGACGCATGTCCTTGGGATCGAAGATGCCCCAGTAGAAGGCAGGGTTGATGCGGCCCTGGCCGTAGGCCTTGCACGGGAAGTTGTTGGAGCCGCCGCCGTTGGAGACGCGGCCGTTGGAGTAGGGACGCTCGCCGTTGGAGACCTCCCAGGTCAGCGGATACTCGAAGATGGATTCGTCGGCATAGCCGATGTCGTTGTCCATGGTCTGCTGGAAGAAGTACTGGTAGGGGTTGCCGAACTCCTGGCCGGCCTTGGTGGTGGCGCGGGGGTCGGTCTCGTGGAAGACCACGTTGCCGGGGTTGTCGATCACGGCCTTGAAGTACTTCTGGGCCTTCTCGACGTATTTCTTCCAGTCGGCGCGGCGGGCATAGAAGGCGTCGTCGGCGTTGGCGTTGGCCTTGCCGAGGCGCTCCCAGCTGATCTCCTTGCCTTCACCGTCCTTGTAGGTGAGGTCGGAGCGGCGGGTCTGGTAGCCGGCGGCATCCATGCAGATGTTGGCGAGGGAAGCCTCCGCGAAGGTCCGCGAGAAGCCGTTCTTGTCGGCGCCGTATCCCGGCACGGAGCCCGAGCGGTACATGTGCGGCACGACCCGCTCCAGGTCGGCGATGACGATGTCATAGATGGAGTCGCGCGGGGCGATGCCCGTGGCCGCTACGCCGGACTCGTTCGTGAAGGGAACGTCGCCCCAGTAGCGGATCAGCATCTGGTAGATCGTGGACCGGGCCACGACGGCCTCGCCGTAGAGCTGGCTCAGCTCCGTGGGCTCGCTGGCCGACATGTAGGTGTTGAAGTCGTCGGAATCCTCCATGGCGCTGATGATGGTGTTGGCCCTGGCGATGACGGCGTAGAAGTTGGAGAAATCTCCGTACTGCTCGTCGATGTTGTATTCGCCGGTCTTCTTGCCGTTCTCGTAGAACCCTTCCGGGATGTGGCGCTGGAGCTGGTTGTTGTATCCTTCGGGGTGACGGCTGTCGTCGCCGCCCGGGAGGTTGACGGCGTAGAAGTTGCCGTTGCCGTAGAAGTCGCCGTCGGCCACGCCCTGCCACTGGGAGTAGACCTGCTTCATGGCGGCGCGGGTGTTGTTGATGCTGGAGAAGACGAAATCCCGGTCGACCAGACCGTGGTCTTTCGGTTCGAGGAAGTCGGCACAGGATGCGGCGAGAAGCATCAGTGCGGCACTGGCGATGAGATATAGAATCTTTTTCATAATCACGCTAAATTAGAAAGTCACGCTGAGGCCTGCGGTAACCGTGATCGGCCTGGGGTAGTTGCCGTTGTCGAAACCGGGCGTGAGGGTGGAACCTCCGCCGATTTCCGGATCGAGCCCGGAGTAGCGGGTGAGGGTGAAGAGGTTGGTTCCGGTCAGGTAGACGCGGAGGTTCGAGATCTTGATCTTGTCCAGGAAGTTCTGGGGCAGCGAGTAGCCGAGGGTGAGGCTGTTGAGGCGGAGGAAGCCACCGGGTTCGATGAACTGCGAGGTGGTGAAACCGGCCTCGGACAGGGCCACGGCATATTTGGCATTGGCGTTGAGCTTGTTGAGCTCGGCCGGGTCGGTGACCATGTAGAGGTTGCCGCTGGAGTCCACGTCGTAGATCTTGTAGCAGTCGTTCACGTAGCCCAGACGGTTCCGTCCGAAATAGGTATCCTTGTTGCCGAAGTTGGTGGCGGACATGGCCATGGCGTTGTAGACGAAGCCGCCGATCTGGTAGGCGAAGCTGCCGGAGAGGTCGAAATTCTTCCAGTTGGCCTGGAAGCCGAAGCCGCCGGTGTGGTGGGGCTGCATCTCGGTGATGACCTCGTAGTCGGCGGCGTTGGCGGTGCCGTCCCCGTTGACATCCTTGAAGCGGACGGCGCCCGGGAAGGCGACCTGCCCGTTGGGTCGGATCTTGTTGAGGTCGGTGCTGGCGTATTTGGCGACTTCGGTGTCGTGGATACCCGGTTTCAGGGTATAGACGCCGTTCTCGTAGATGAAGTCATCGACGGTGTAGAAGCCGACGCCCTCGGAGATGTAGCCCTGGACCAGACCGACCGGCCGGCCGACTGCGATGATGTAGTCGTAGTTCGGCAGCATGTCGGAGCCGCCCCAGCCCGTGCGCTGGTTGGCGTTGGCGCTGGGATCGATGTCGTCGAGCCGGTTGAAGTTGACCGAATGGTTCCAGTTGACCGCGAGCTGGAATTCGCGGTTGCGGACGATCCCGGCGTTCAGGGACAGTTCCACGCCCCGGTTGGAGGTCTGGCCGACGTTCTGGTACTGGTTGGTGAATCCGCTCGTGGAGTTGAAAGGCATGTTCATGAGCAGGTCCTTGGTCGTGTTCCAGTAGAAGTCGAGGCTGCCGCGCAGGCGGGACTTCAGGAAGCTGAAGTCAAAGCCGGCGTTGCGGGAGATGGTGGTCTCCCACTTGAGGTCCGGGTTGGGGAGCAGGTTGTTGGGCAGGTAGACGTTGTAGTCCACGCCGTCCATCTTGACGACGCCCGTCGTCCAGGTCTCTTTCCAAAGGCTGGGGCTGATGCCGTCGGAGCCGGAGGTACCGTAGGAGAGGCGGAACTTGAGTTCGTTCATCCAGCGCTTGGTATCCTGCATCCAGGGCTCGTCGGAGATACGCCAGGCGAAAGCGCCGGCCGGGAAGTAACCCCAGCGGTGGTTGGGCGCGAACTTGCTGGAACCGTCGGCACGGAACGTGGCGGTGAACAGGTAGCGGCCCTTCAGGGAGTAGTTGATGCGGGCGAAGAACGAGAGGGTGTTGTTCGGGACCGTCACGGAGTTGGAGAAGTTGTTGAAGTCCGTGAGCGACGTGTCGTACTTGAACATGGCGAACGCCTGCTCGTAGCTCAGGTCGGAGGAGAAGCCGTAGGCGCGGAGCTCGCGGCTGGATCCGGTGTTGGTCAGCATTTCGTGACCGAGCAGGAAGTTGAGGCTATGGTCATCGCCGAGCCCGGGGATCGTGTAGCTGATGGTGTTGGTCCAGCGGGTGTTGGTGCTGAAGCTGTCGTTCAGGCGGGCCTGGTTGCGGGAAGAGCCGCCGATGCTGTTGCCGCCGTCCCAGCGCTCGCGCTTGGACCAGCCGCGCCCCAGCGTGAGCTCGGTACGGGCGACAAGGCCCGGAAGGGCGTTCCAGGTGAGGCCGCCGGTGCCGCGCAGGTTGTGGCGGCGGTTGAAGTCCTCCAGGTTGTAGGTGACCAGGAGCGGGTCGTAGTTGGTGTTGACGTTGGAGTCTCCCTGGCCGAGGAGGGCGGGGTTGTCCTCGCCGAGCGGGTGGAGGACCGGGCGGTAGTAGTAGTTGGACGCGCCGGTGTTGTTGCCGTCGCCCCAGCTGTAGATCTCGAAGTAGCGGATGTCGAAGTTGGCCGACAGCTTGTCGGTGATCTTCTGGTTGAGCTTCAGGGAGATGTTGTAGCGCTCGCGCTGGTTGCGGATGTGTGTGCCGTTGTCGCTCAGGAAGTTGAACCCGATCGAGTAGTTGGTGGACGCGGAGCCGCCGGTCATGGTGATGTCATGGTTCCAGGTGCCGGAGGATTTCAGGACGTCCTGCATGGAGTTGTGAAGGGGCACGTTGGCGTAGTCCGCGTAATGGTTGCCGTACTCGGAGCCGAGGCCGTAGTACTTGGCCACGTTGTTGCCGTAGGAGGATCCGTAGAAGCTGGCGTAGGACCACTGCCAGAGGACGAACTCCTGGGTGTCGAGCAGGTCGTAGAAGCGCGGGTTCTCGCGGAATTGGTAGTACATGTTGTAGCGTACGCTCACGCGGCCTTCCTTGGCGCCCTTGGTGGTCACGAGGATGACGCCGTTGGCGCCGCGTGCACCGTAGATGGCCGTCGAGGAGGCGTCCTTGAGGACGTCGATGGACTCGATCTGGTCGGACGGGACGTCGGAGAGGGAGCCGGACACGCCGTCGATCAGGACCAGCGGTTCGTTGCTCTGGGTGATGGAGTTGCCGCCGCGGACGCGGATCGAAACGCCGGAGCCGGCGGCGCCGCTGCCGGAGGACACCCGGACGCCCGGGAGCTTGCCCTGGAGGGCCTGGGCGGCGTTGGATACCGGCATCTCGGCAATCTCCTTGCCGGTGATGGAGGCGACGGATCCGGTGAGGTCGCGCCGCTTGACGGTCTGGTAACCGATCACGACGACGTCATCGAGGAAGGTGGTGTCCTCCTCGAGGGTGATGTTGAGGGTCGGTGCCGCAGCCACCGAGACGGTGGTGTAGCCGATGCTGGAAATCTCCAGCCTGGTGCCGGCCGCGACCCGGATCTCGAAGTTTCCGTCGATGTCGGTGACGACGCCGTTGGTCGTCCCGGGCACGACGACGGAAGCACCAATGACGGGCTCGCCGTTCGTATCCACGACTTTGCCCTTGGTGATGGATTGCGCGAACGCCACCGATCCTGCCAACAGCAGGAGCATGGCTGTGAGCGCCATTCTGAGATGGTTCTTCATCATGTGGGAATTTTGGTTAAACAATAGGTATGGTTAGTTTTTATAATGTTTATCGTTCGGCGTCATAAAAATAGCAAATATTTATTAGATAGACGTTTTTGATTCAAAAAACTTTATTAATAATTTATTACATAGCTGCCGGACTTAAGAAATATGTAGCAGTTATTTGATTTTCGCTTCAAATCCTGATATTCAAAAAACCCGCACCGGCGGGGGTGCGGGCTCGGGGAGATTCGCCGGTCAGAGCCGGTGGGAGACGGTCAAAAGACTTCGACCGAGCCGCCGTCGTTGCGCTGGATGTCGGCGATGGCGAAGTAGCCGACCTTGGCGCCGATCCAGTCGCCCTCGCGGCCGGTGAAGGCCGGGCCGACGGGCTTGAAGCGTTTGCCGTCCAGGCTGTAGGAGAAGGTGCAGACCACGGCGTCCTTGACGTCCACGCGGATCCAGACCGTATTGAAGGCTTCCTTCTGCAGCGGCAGGGTGGCGAGGACCGTCTCCGGCTTGCCCTGGTTGGCGTCGATGCAGTCCTTGCGCACGAGCGTCAGGTTCTGCCCGTCGTAGTCCATCTCCAGGGTCGCGTAGCTGCGGCCGGTCACGACCACGCCGACGCGTTCGCCGGCATAGGAGGGGCGGTAGACGAGCTTCGTCGTGAAACTCATCGCCGGACCCACGACCTTCTGGGCGAGGATGTTGGGCGTGTCGCGGAGGTTCTTCCAGCCGTCCGCCTTCTTGATGCAGTGCAGGCGCAGGCAGCCCGCTGACGGGTTGGTCATGTACCAGCGGAACTGCGGGTTGGCCTCCCACTGCCAGTTGAGGGGGATGGAGGCGCCGGTGAAGCCGGTCGTGGTGGCCAGGGCCGACACGCCCGGCAGGGGGGCGTCGGAACCCGCCGGCCGGCGGAATGAGTGCACCGGCTCGCCGATGCCGTCGCCGTCCAGGTCCTGCCCGATGATGCACCAGCCGTCCTCCAGCCAGGTCATGGGCTGCAGGTGACAGACGCGTCCCCAGGCGTAGCGGTCCTCGAAGTGCATGAACCAGCTGTCGCCGGCGGTGTCCGTGACCCAGCCGCCCTGGTGCGGGCCGTGGATGTCGGTCGGCCCCTGGTGCAGCACCGTGCGGTGCTCATAGGGACCCAGGACGTTCCGGGAGCGCAGCACCAGCTGCCAGCCGGTCTTGACGCCGCCCGACGGGGCGAAGATGTAGTACCAGCCGTCCTTCTTGTAGAACTTCGGGCCTTCGACCGTGTCGTTGCCGTTCTTCTTGCCGTCGAACACGAGGACCTGGTCGCCGATCACGCGGGTGCAGTCCTTGTCCAGCTCGCACACGCTCAGGATGCTCTTGAAGCCGGCGCGGGAGCCCGCCCAGCCGTGCACGAGCCACACGCGGCCGTCGTCGTCCCACAGGGGGGAGGTGTCGATCAGGCCCTTGCCCGCGAGCACGAGGTGCGGGCGGGACCAGGTGCCGCGCGGGTCGTCCGCGTGGATCTGGTAGATGCCGTGGTCCGGGTCGCCCCAGAAGATCCAGTAGGTCCCGTCGTGGTAGCGGATGCAGGGGGCCCAGACGCCGTTGCCGTGGGCCGGGATGTCGAAATCCTCCCTGGGGTCCATCCAGGGCAGGCCGGCGTTCACGATCTCCCAGTCCACGAGGTTCGTGGAATGCAGGATCTGCAGGCCGGGGAAGCAGGTGAACGAGGAGGCCGTCATCCAGTAGTCCTCCCCGACGCGGATGAGGTCCGGGTCGGAGTAGTCGGAGAACAGCACCGGGTTGGTGTAGGTAGGTGTCTTGGCGGGCGCGAGCGTCAGCAGCAGCGCGCCGATCAGTGCGGGAAGTGTCATTTCTTGCGGATTCTGAGTCGCTTGAGGAGGTGGTTGTCGGCGCTGGGGCCGTAGTACAGCGTGAAGTGGCCGGGGGTGGCGCGAAGCTCGCCGGAGGCCTCGTCGTAGGTGGCGAATACGCTGTCGTCCAGCGGGATGCGCAGCGTTACGCTCTGGCCGGCGGGGATGTGGACGCGGCGGAAGGCGCGCAGGGCCTTCTGCGGCCCGTCGGCGTCTTCGCGCTTGGACATGTAGACCTGGACCACTTCGTCGCCGTCCATCCGGCCCTTGTTGCGGACCTTGAGCACGAGCTGACCGTCGCGTACGCGTGCGCGACCATATTTATAAGTCGTGTAGCTCAGGCCGTGGCCGAAGGGGAAGAGGGGCTTGCCCGTGAAGTAACGGTAGGTGTGGCCCGCCATGTCGTAGTCCTCGAAATCGGGCAGGTCGTCGTCGCTGCGGTAGAAGGTGACCGGCAGGCGGCCGGACGGGTTGCAGTCGCCGAACAGCACGTCGGCGATCGCGGTGCCGCCCGCCTCGCCCGGATACCAGGCCTGCAGGATGGCCTCGCAGGTCTGCGTCTCGGGCAGCAGCCCCATCGCGGAGCCGGAGAAGTTCACGAACACGATGCGCCTTCCGGCCTTGGCGAGGGAGTCCACCTCGGCCCGCTGGGCGCGGGGCAGCTCGATCGTGGTGCGGTCGCCGCGGTTGAAGCCTTCTGGGCTGTTGCGCATCTCCTCGCCCTCCATGCGGGGCGAGATGCCGCCCACGTAGATGACGACGTCGGCCTCGGCCGGGGAGGTGATGCGGTCGGCGCCGACCTTGGCGGTGATGCCTTCCAGGGCGGTCACCGTGCGGACCGGGAAGCCGTTGTAGTTGCCCCACATGGCCACGGAGTCGGCGGCGTTGGGACCGATGACGGCCACCTTGATGTCCTTGCGCAGGGGCAGGATCCCGCCCTTGTTCTGCAGCAGGACCAGGCTCTCGCGGGCCATTTCCAGGGCCTTGGCGCGGTGCGCGTCGCTGGCGAGCAGCGCCTCGTCGATGCGGTTCCAGCTCACGGTCTCGTCCGGGTCCATCTCGCCGAGGCGGAAGCGCGCGACGAGCAGCCGGCGCAGGGACACGTCGATGTCGGCCTCGGTCAGCTTGCCTTCCTTCACGGCGTCCAGCAGGTGCCGGTAGGAACTGCCGCATTCGAGGTCGGTGCCGGTGCGGACGGCGCGCGCGACGGCGGTCGTCGGATCGCCGAGGTGGGTGCCGTGGCGGCCTTCGCGCCAGAAGTCGTCGATGGCGCCGCAGTCGCTCACCACCAGGCCCTTGTAGCCCCATTTCTCGCGCAGGAAGCGGATCAGCAGCTGGTCGGAGCCGCAGCAGGGATCGCCCTCGAAGCGGTTGTAGGCGCACATGACCTCCTGGACGTCGATCCGGGAGATGATGTCGCCGAAGGCGTAGAGGTAGGTCTCCGCCAGGTCGCGCCAGGAGATGTCCTTGGCGTCGAACTGGTGGCGGTTGCCCTCCGGTCCGCTGTGCACGGCGTAGTGCTTGAGGCAGGCATGCAGCTTGTCATAGTCGGCATCTTCCGGACCCTGCAGGCCCTTGACCACGGCATAGCCCATGCGGGCGGTGAGGTAGGGGTCCTCGCCGTAGGTTTCCTGGCCACGGCCCCAGCGCGGGTCGCGGAAGATGTTGATGTTGGGGGTCCAGACCGTCAGGCCGTGGTACTGGGGGCTCCCGACCGGGTTCTTGCGGTACTGGATGAACTTGATGCGCTGCTCCGTGGAGGCGATGTCGAAGACCTGCTCGAGCAGGGCTTCGTCCCAGCTGGCCGCCATGCCGATGGCCTGCGGGAACACGGTGGCGAGGCCGGCCCGGGCGGCGCCGTGCAGGGCTTCGTTCCACCAGTTGTAGGCACGGATGCCCAGTTCCGGGATGGCCGGGCTGGCATTCATCATCAGGGACGCTTTCTGCTCGAGGGTGAGCCGTCCCAGCAGGTCCTCCGCCCGCTGCTCCGCAGGGAGGGAGGCGTCCTGATAAGGAAAACTCTGTGCGGAAAGCGTTCCGCACAGAGCCATCCCTACCAGTGACGTGAGAAGGATCCTACGCACTGTCGTGTTGTGTTTATTTTACCTTTTCGACTTCCGCGAACCAGGCGTCAGCGGTCTTGAGGTCGCCCTTGGACCAGCAGGAGCCGTAGTAATAGGTGAAGGTCTCGCCGGACGCGATCTCGCGGGTGGCGATGCCGTGGTCGAGGTCTTCGTGGACACAGACATCCTTGGCACCCGGGACGACGACGGCTACGCCGAGCATGCCGTCCTCAGGCTCGATGCTCTGGTCGGAGGCGTGCTCCCAGATCGCATAGGCCGTGGGGGTCAGGCGCTCCTGCTCGATGGTCTCCTGCGCGCTGTGGCGCAGCAGGCCGGCGGCGACGGTGAGCTTGTCGGTACCGGAGAACTTGTACGTGTCGTCCACGCGGCAGAAGTAGCTGTCGGCGCAGACGGTCACCTGCTTGTCCAGGGACACCTTGATGCCTTCGGCGGCTTCCCATTCGGGATAGTGGAGCACGAAGACGACCTTGTCCGGGGTCTGCTCGGTGATCTCGTAGCTGCGGTAGTTGGTGGCGGGCATCGCCAGCTTGTTGTCGATCAGCGGGGCGGAAGCGCCGCCGCCGAGGCTGACGGAGACCTTGTAGCAGTCCTTGCCGTCACCGTGGTTGTGGTGGTAGTATTCGGGGTCCTTCTGGGCCTCGGCATACCAGGTGTCGGCGACGAGCTTGCCCGGCATCTTCACCCAGATGTCGATGCCCGGGGAGGTGGGATTGCCCTCGAGGGCCTTGCCGTAGAAACGGCCGGCGATGAGGTTGTTCTCGAACACGAAGTCATCGGCGCGCTCCGGGACGAAGCGGGCCATGACCTTCGGCTCCGCGGGCTGCTGCTTGCAGCCCGCGAGGGCGAAGATCGCCGCAAAGGCGAGGATAAGTGCTTGTCTTTTCATTACTTCAGATCAGTGGTTGCGCACCAGTCCATGTCGTTGTAGTCGTCGTTCTCGCCGCACATGCCCCAGATGAAGGTGTAGTTGCGGGTGGCGCAGGCGGAGTGGATGCTCCACTGCGGGGAGATGACGGCCTGCTCGTTGTGCATCCAGATGTGACGGGTCTCCTGCGGCTCGCCCATGAAGTGGCAGACCGCGGCGTCCTCCGGGACCTCGAAGTAGAAGTAGACCTCCATGCGGCGGTCGTGGGTGTGGGCCGGCATGGTGTTCCAGGTGCTGCCCGGGGCGAGCTCGGTCATACCCATCTGGAGCTGGCAGCACGGGACGACCTCCTTGACCAGGAGGCGGTTGATCGTGCGCTCGTTGGACTCCTCGAGGGAGCCGAGGTGCATCACCACGGCGTCCTTCTTGCTGACCTTCTTGACCCCGGTCTCGCGGTGGGCGGTGGCGGAGCAGAAGTAGAAGTGCGCGGGCTTCTCCGGGGAGTCGCTCTTGAAGGTGACGTGGCGGTTGCCGCGGCCGATGTAGAGGGCCTCCTTGTACTCGAGGTGGTACTCCTCCTCGCCCACGACCACGGTGCCGGCGCCGCCGACATTGATGATGCCGAGCTCGCGGCGCTGGGTGAAGTAGTCGGCGCGGAGGATCTCCGGTGCGCTGAGCAGGAGGTCTTCCTTCACGGGGACGGCGCCGCCCGCGATGATGCGGTCGAACATCGAGTAGACCATGTTGATCTCGTCGGGCACCATCACGTTCTCCACGAGGTATTCCTTGCGGATGCGCTCGGTGTCGTAGTGCTTCGCGTCAAGGTTGCTCGACGCTTGGCGGACTTGACAGTTCAGCTTCATACGGCGAACGGTTTATTCGGGCTGCTTGCCGATGTAGGCGAGGATACCGCCATCCACATAGAGGATATGGCCGTTGACGGCGTCGGAGGCGTGGGAAGCCAGGAACACGGCGGGTCCGCCGAGTTCCTCGGGCTGCAGCCAGCGGCCGGCCGGGGTCTTGGCGACGATGAAGCTGTCGAACGGGTGACGGCGGCCGTCCGGCTGGCGCTCGCGGAGCGGAGCGGTCTGCGGCGTGGCGATGTAGCCCGGGCCGATGCCGTTGCACTGGATGTTGTACATGCCGTACTCGGAGCAGATGTTGCGGGTGAGCATCTTGAGGCCGCCCTTGGCAGCTGCATAGGCGGACACGGTCTCACGGCCGAGCTCGGACATCATGGAGCAGATGTTGATGATCTTGCCTTCGCGGCGCTCCATCATCTCGGGGAGCACGGCGCTGGAGACGATGAACGGACCCACGAGGTCGATGTCGATGACCTGCTGGAACTCGGCGCGCTTCATCTCGTGCATCGGGATGCGCTTGATGATGCCGGCGTTGTTGACGAGGATGTCGATCTGGCCGACCTCGGCGTGGATCTTCTCCACGAGGGCCTTGACGTCGTCTTCCTTGGTCACGTCGCAGACATAACCCTTGACGTTGGTGATGCCTGCCTCTTTGTAGTTGTTGAGACCGCGCTCGAGGGCGGCTTCGTTGATGTCGTTGAAGATGATGTTCTTGATGCCGGCGCCTACGAACGCCTTGGCGATGTTGAAACCGATACCGTAAGATGCGCCGGTGATCCAGGCGTTCTTACCTTCGAGGGAAAAAAGATTCTGTGCCATAATAGTTGATAAAGTTTGTTTATGATTATCTGTTACTTGAGTCTTTCCATTTCGAGGGAGGCCCAGATGAAGGGTCCGACGCCCTTGGAGTCGTTGGGGCGGATGGGCTCGCTGAGGTAGTAGGCGTAGTCGCCCATGCGGTTGCCGTTGCCGCCCAGGCCGCCCACGGAGCAGCACTTCTCGATGCTGATGCGGCCCTGGTCGTCCGTGGAGATGAACTCGCGCACGACGTCTTCATAGAGCTTCTTGGCGTAAGGGAGCAGCCCGGCGTCGAGGTAGCCCATCCGGATGCCCTTCAGGAAGGTGAAGGAGAACATCGCGGAGCAGGTGGACTCGAGGTAGTTGCCCTCGCGGCCCGGCTGGTCCAGGACCTGGTACCATACGCCGCTCTCCTTGTCGGCCCACTTGGGCAACTCGCCGCAGATGGCCCGCAGGATGTCGATGAGTTTCTGGCGCGGGGCGTAGTCCTCGGGCAGCCAGTCGAGCACGTCGACCAGCGCCATGCAGTACCAGCCCAGGGCACGGCCCCAGCAATGGAAGGACTGGCCGTGGGTGGCGGGGTCGCACCAGAACATGCTCTCGGACTCGTCCCAGGCGTGGCGGTAGAGCTTCGTGGCGGGGTCGTAGGTCTTCTCGGCCGCGACGACGAATTCGTTCACGATGTCGTCATAGGCCTCGATGCGGGCCTGCCCGTCGAGGTAGCGGGAAGCGTACTCGACGTAGAAGGGCTCGGCCATATAGACGCCGTCCAGCCAGACCTGGTTGGGGTAGACCTGCTTGTGCCAGAAGGCGCCAGCGTTGGTGCGCGGCTGGCCGTCGATCTGGCTCTTGACGAGCTCGATGGCCTTGCGGTACTTCTCGTTCCCGGTCTTGTCGTAGAAGTAGAAGAGGGACTTGCCGGGGCAGATCAGGTCGGTGGAGTATTTCTCGACGGAATAGGTCTTGATGGTGCCGTCTTCGTTGACGATCGCGTCATACCACTTGTAGACGAAGTCGTAGATGGCCTGGTCGCCGTAGGCCTCGTACACGTCCAGGAAGGAGCGGAGCTCCAGGCCCGGGGTGTAGTTCCACTTGAGGCGGCCGTCGGTGTAGTCGAGGTAGGTGGCGTCCCCGCAGCGGGACATCTGGGAGTGGACCATCTGCTCGGAGAGCGGTTCGGCCTTCTGGGTGCAGGAGACGGCGGCGGCGAGGGCCAGCAGGGCGGTGAATATTCTTCTCATAGGATCTATTCGTTGGTGAAGTTCTTGACTTTGTATGTGTTGACAGGTGCGCCGGTCTTCGGGAAGCACTTGACGTTCTTGAAACTGATGTCCTGGGAGTTGCGCAGGTCGATGCCGGTCTGGGCGGTCATCGTGCAGTCGGTGATGTTGATGTTGGAGACGGGCATCTCCGGCAGGCCGTTGAAGAACATGGCGCGGGCGGCGCCGTTGCAGTAGACGTTCCGGATGTAGATGTCGCGGAATTCCGGGGTGGTCTCGTCCACGGGCCTGGCCGGCTCGTCCACGACCGGGCTGCCGTCGGCGGCGGCCTCCACGGCCGACTTGCCGCCGTAGAAGAGGTCGAAGAGCACGCCTTCGGCGAGGATGTCCTTCATGTAGATGTTGTCGATGTGGATGTTGCGGACCACGCCGCCGCGGCCGCGGGTGCTCTTGAAGCGCAGGCCCACGTCGGTGCCGAGGAAGCGGCAGTTGGACACCTTGATGTTCTCTACGCCGCCGCTCATCTCGGACCCGACGGTGAAGCCGCCGTGGCCGTGGAAGACGGTGCAGTTGTCGACGATGAGGTTCTTGCAGGGACGGGCGCGGCGGCGGCCGTCGGCGTCCTTGCCGGACTTGATGCAGATGCCGTCGTCGCCGGCGTCGAAGATGGAGTCGATGATCAGGACGTTCTCACAGCTGTCCACGTCGATGGCGTCGCCGTTCTGCGAGTACCAGGGATTGCGGATGTTGACGCGGTTGACGATGAGGTTCCTGCACATGAGCGGATGGACGTTCCAGCAGGGGGAGTTCTGGAAGGTGACGCCTTCGAGCAGGACGTTCTCGCAGCTGCGGAGCTGGACGAGGTTGGGGCGGAGGAAACTCTTGATTTCGTTCCACTCGGCGTCCGTGAGGTCGCTCTTGGGGACGTTCATGTTGCTCATCCGCGAGGCCTTGAGGAAACCGTCGTCAGGATACCAGGTCCTGCCGTCCTCGCTGAGGACGCCGCCGGAGGCCAGCAGGCGGTTCCACTCGCCCTCGGCCATCTTGCTCTTCTTGACCATGCGCCAGGCGTCGCCGTTGCCGTCGATCACGCCGGAGCCGGTGATGGAGATGTTCTTCGCCCCGTCGGCATGGATCGGGGATTCGCAGCGCTTGGTGTCAAGACCCTCGAAGACCGTGCTGACGATGGGGTAGAGGTCGCGGTCGGGATCGAAGATCACCACGGCGTTCTCCGTGAGATGGAGGTCGCAGCCACTCAGGATGCCGATCGGGCCGGTGAGCCAGAGGCCGGCGGGGACGTTGAGGTGGCCGCCGCCCTTGTCGGAGAGGTGCTGCATGGCCTTGGCGAAGGCCTCGGTGTTGCGGGTGACGCCGTCGCCGACACCGCCGAAATCGGTGAGGTCCACGCTGTAGTCGGGGATGACCGGGCGGGAGACCTTCGGCATGTCGAAGGGCAGGTCCTTGTAGAGGTAGGCGAATTCGTCGGGCTCCTTGCTGCAAGCCAGCAGCAGGGTGGCACAGACGGTGCCGAGAAGGATGCGCAGGAGGGCGTTGCGTTTCATGGATGGTTGGTTTTGGTTTAACTTCAAAGATAGGGTTTTTCGGCGAATAAAAAAAACTTGACAGACAAAGAAACAAAAAATGAAGGCGGCAGCGGAAAGATTCGCTATATTTGCGATATGAAGAGAATCGGAATTTGCAGCGACCATACGGGCGTGGAATACAAGTCCCGGCTGATCGGCTACCTGCTGGACAAGGGCTACGAAGTCGTCAATTTCGGCACGGACAGCCCTGAGAGCTGTGATTACCCCGACTTCGCCCATCCGATGGCAGCCGCCATCGAGGCGTGCGAGGTGGATGCCGGGATCGCCCTGTGCGGCACCGGCAACGGGATGGCGCTCGCGCTCAACCACCACAGGGGCATCCGGGCCGGACTGGCCTGGAACACCACGATCGCCCGGCTGGTCAAGGAACACAACAACGCCAACGTGCTCGTGATGCCGGCGCGCTTCGTCTCCTACCGCATGGCGGTGATGATGGTGCATGCCTGGCTCACGGCGGAATTCGCCGGAGGCCGGCACCAACGCAGAATTGACAAGATCCTTCTCCCGTAACATCGAAGACTACCCGGAGGGCATCGTCCTGCCGGTGGACAAGCCGTATCGCTGGACTTCCGCGGACGTGATCCGCAAGGTCAAGTATGCGGCCATCCGCCATTTCGGCAAGAAGAACCTCAAGGTCGGCCATGCCGGTACGCTGGACCCCCTCGCGACGGGGATCCTGCTCGTCTGCATCGGCCCGGCCACCAAGCGGGCGGAGGAGCTGCAGCGCTCCGCCAAGGAGTATGTGGCCGGCGTGACCTTCGGCGCCACGACGCCCTCCTATGACCTGGAAAAGGACATCGACTGCGAATACCCCCTGGACGGCGTGTCCGAGGCCGCCCTGCGTGCGGCCCTGCCCGCCTTCGTCGGGGAGCAGGACCAGGTGGCGCCGCTCTTTAGCGCCAAGTCCGTGGACGGCGTGCGCGCGTATGAGACGGCGCGCCGCCTGCTGCGCGAGGCGCAGCGCGAAGGCCGCGCCTTCGATCCCGGCGACGTCCTGCAGTCCAGCCGCATCACCATCTACGACCTCGAGCTCCTGTCCTGGCACGAAGACATCGTGCAGGACTTTACCGACGACGGCCTGGGGCGCATCCGCGTCGCGGACATCTCCGGCCGCCACCTGCCCACGGCGATGGTCCGCGTGGCCTGCAGCAAGGGCACCTACATCCGGGCCCTGGCGCGCGACCTGGGCGAAGCCCTGGGCAGCGGTGCCTTCCTGAGCTCGCTGCGCCGCACGAAAAACGGCGGCTTCGGGATCGAAGACGCCGTCTCTCTGGAAGAGGTATTGCAGATGCTGGGGCCGGACTCAAGCCCGGAATGACAGTCTAACCAAGCCTTTCCTTCATGTAGCGCAGGCGGGCGATGCCTTCCTCCTTCCCGATGAAGTGCAGGATGTCGGCGATGCCCAGGCCGCTGGAGGCGCCGGACAGGGCCAGACGGATGCAGTTCATCACCTTGCCCATCGGCATCCCGTGCTCGCGGATGTAGTCCTCGAGCGCTTCCGGGGCGGCGTTCTCCATCGCTTCGAGCGCCGCTGCATAGATCTCCGGCTTGTAGAACTTGTCCACGTCCTTGGCGAGGAACGGGAAGGTGGCCGCGTCGTCATAGACCTTGGCGCGCGGATCCGCGGGCCGGTTGGGATCGGCCGGTTTCTCGCTCGCCGCACCGGGCTTGACGCCGTAGGCTTCGAACTGCGAGGGGGCGATGAACAGGTACGAGGCGATGGTCCAGAAGTCCTGCACGAAGGTCGCGCGCTCCTTGGTCAGGGCCACAACGCCCTGTACGAAAGACGGGACGGCGTCGATGCCCTTCTCCTTAAGGATGGGCAGGAAGTCCGCGGTCAGTTCCTCGTCGGAACGCATCCGCAGGTACTCGCGGTTGAACCACCGGGCCTTCTCGGGGTTGAATTTCGCCCCGCTCTTGCCGACCTTGTCCAGCGAGAAGGCCTGCACGAGCTCGGACAGGGAGAAGATCTCCTGCTCCGTGCCCGGGTTCCAGCCCAGCATCGCCAGCAGGTTGACGAACGCCTCGGGGAAATATCCGTCCTCGCGGTAGCCGCGCGAGGTCTCGCCCGTCGCGGGCGAGGTCCAGCGCAGCGGGAACACGGGGAATCCCATCTTGTCGCCGTCGCGCTTGCTGAGCTTGCCGTTGCCGATGGGCTTGAGCAGCAGGGGCAGGTGCGCGAACCGGGGCTGGCTGTCCTGCCAGCCGAAGGCCTCGTACAGCAGGTAGTGCAGGGGCAGGGAAGGCAGCCACTCCTCGCCGCGGATGACCTCGGTGATCTCCATCAGGTGGTCGTCCACGATGTTGGCGAGGTGGTAGGTCGGGAGTTCATCTGCGCGCTTCCACAGCACCTTGTCATCCAGGGTGGCGGTGTGCACCTCGATGTGGCCGCGGATCAGGTCGTCCATCTCCACCACGCGGTCCTCCGGCATGCGGAAGCGGACCGTCCAGTCGGTGCGCTCCTCCAGCAGGCGCTTCACCTCCTCCGGAGACAGGGTCAGCGAATTGCGCAGCCCCCCGCGGGTGAGGTGGTTGTAGATGAAGGTCTCGCCGCGCGCCTCGGCGTCGGCGCGGGCCTTCTCCAGCTCCTCGGCCGTGTCGAAGGCATAATAGGCGTTCCCCGAAGCGACGAGCTGCTCGGCATATTTGCGGTAGATGCCGCGGCGCTGGCTCTGCCGGTAGGGGGCGTGGGGGTGCTGTTCGGACGGGGTCTCCACCACGTTGCCGGCGGCGTCCACGCCCTCGTCGGGGTAGATGCCGCACCAGCGCAGCGCCTCGATGATGTACTGCTCCGCGCCGGGGACGAAACGGTTGGAGTCCGTGTCCTCGATGCGGAGGATGAAGTCTCCGCCTTTCTGTTTGGCGTACAAATAGTTGTAGAGCGCCGTCCGCACGCCGCCCATGTGCAGCGGGCCGGTCGGCGACGGGGCGAATCTTACGCGTGTCCTCTTGCTCATACCTGTGTCCTCCTGATGGCGGGGATGTTCTCCAGCTCGGCCATGCGCTCGCCCTTGGCGAGGATCAGCGCCGGCTTGTCGTCGGGGTCGAACTTGAACGTCCGCACGTTGCTCTTGTTGTTGAATCCGATCTGCTGCGATCCCGTGTCCTCAAAGAGGGAGATGCCCTCGCCGCGGGCGGTCGCCGCCTTGTTGTAGACGAAGTCGCGGCCGATCATGATGTAGTTGCCCATGTCCTTGGCCGGACCGATGACGTCGGAGAAACGCAGTCCGGTCACGATGGACGTGATGCGGATGGTGTCCCCGATCTCGGGGTCGTCGTCCCAGATGAGTCCGCGCTTGAAGTTGTTGGCGCGGCCGGTATACTCGTCGATCTTCTTGTTGATCTCGTTGAGGTCGTCCATCGTCAGGCCCTGGTCGTTGTGCCCGCAGGTGATGTTGATCAGCACCTTCTTGGCGCTCTTGAGGTCGAAGTCGTTGAGCAGCGGAGACTCGAACGCGGCCCGGACGGCGTCCTGGATGCGGTCCTTGCCCGTGCCCACGCCGCAGCCCATCAGGGCCATGCCGCTGTTCTTCATCATGGTCTCCACGTCCTTGAAGTCCACGTTGATGTAGCCCGGCTTCTTGATGATCTCCACGATGCCGCGCACGGCCGTGGCGAGCACCTCGTCGGCCTGCGGGAAGGCATCCTGGATGAGCTGGTTGCCGTAGTACTCGTGGAGCTTCTCGTTGTTGATCATCACCAGGCTGTCCACGTTCTTCTCCAGCTCGTGGATGCCGTCGATGGCGCGGGAGAGCGCCTCGTTGCCTTCGTTGAGGAAGGGGAGCGTCACCACGGCCACGGTGAGGATGCCGCGGTCCTTCGCCATCTTGGCGATGACCGGCGCGGCGCCCGTGCCCGTGCCGCCGCCCATGCCGGCGGTGATGAAGAGCATCTTGGTGTGGGTGTCCAGGACGATCTTCTCGATCTGGTCCTGGCTCTCGAGCGCGGCGTTGCGTCCGTTGATCGGGTTGGTGCCGGCGCCCAGGCCCCGGCCCATCTGGATCTTGACGGGGACGGGACTGCCCTTGAGCGACTGCGAGTCGGTGTTGCAGACCACGAAACTGCAGCCGGTGATCCCCTTGGTGAACATGTAGTTGACGGCATTGCATCCGCCGCCGCCCACGCCGAGGACCTTGATGATGTCGTCGGAGGTCGCCCAGTCCTTGGGCGTGATCTCATCGATCATGGAGTCGTCTATCATATCGTTGTTCCTTTTTTATTTCATGCCATCGAAAATGTCGCCGATCGTGTTGTCGAAGGCGCCCTCGGCGGCTTCGGACACGCGCTTGCCCTGCTGGCGGATCCAGGTGACGAACCTGCCGGGACCCTTGGGCTCCTTGGGAGCCTTCTCCTTCTTGCGGTCCCTGCGGGGGGTGATGACCTCGGACTGGTAGGCCGGGTCGTGCGCGAAGAGCGATTCGGGCGCGGGCTCTTCCTGCGGCGCCGCGTCGGGCGTGCCGGCGGCCTGTCCGGCCTCGGCCGGCGCGGGCTCGGCGGCCGCCTGGGCCTTGCCGGGGACCTCGCCGTCCTCGATGCAGTTGAGCCGGAAGTCCTTCTTGGCCTCGAGGATCATGCCGATGGTCGCGGCGGCCGTGGTCTCGCCCACGCCGGAGCAGCCCACGGCGCTGAAGGCCTGGCTGCGCGGGTAGCCGATGCGGACCGTGTAGCCGGACATCTCCCGGATCAGGGTGGCGATGTTGACGAGGTTGGCGCCGCCGCCGGTGAGCACGATGCCGTTGCGGAGCTTGTCGGCGTAGCCGCTGTCCTGGATCTGGAAGAGGATGGCCTCGATGATCTCCTTCGTGCGGCAGGTGATGATCTCGGAGAGGTATTTGACGGGGAGTTGCTCGTAGGAGCCGTTCTCGTCGTCGTTGATCTGGATGATCTTGTCGCTCAGGGACTGGAGCTTCTCGGGCATGCAGGCGCCGAAGGCGAGCTTGATGTTCTCGGACAGTTCCTCGTTGAAGCCGCACTCGTACTTGATGTCCGTGCTGATGACCCTTCCGCCGAAGGGGATGGAGGAGTAGTGGCGGAGGATCTTGCCCCGGTAGATGGTCAGCGAGGTCACGCCGGCGCCGATCTCGACGAGCGCGACGCCGTTCTCCTTCTCGCCCTCGGACAGGACGGCCTGGGCCACGGCATTGGGCAGGAAGAGCTTGCGGGCCGGGGCCACGCCGGTCTCGTTGAGCATGATGTCGATGTTGCTGATGGGCTTCTGCTTGCCGATGAACACCTTGAAGTTGCCCTCGAGCGCGTCGGCCGTGACGCCGACGACGTCGTTCTCGCTGGCGCAGACGAGCTCCTCGTCGGCGGAGAACGACTGGGCGACGGCGCCGTAGATCTCCTCCTTGGCCTCGTCGTCGATCGGGTAGGAGTCGATCGCGATGCTCTTGAGGGCGTTGACTTCCTCCTTGGTGATGCAGGAGGAAGGATCGCTGCGCTCCATCCGGGCGCTCGCGATCTCCTGGCGCACCTGGTAGCGCGGCAGACCGACCACGATTTGCAAGATCTTGATGTTCAGTTCGTCTTCCGCCTCCTTGATGGCGGCACTCAGGGGTGCGGCTGCGCGCCTCGGGTTGAAGACGCAGCTGTAGCGGATCCCGTCGGAAGGGGTCTCCTTGTAGTAGATGACCTGGATGTCATCTCCCTCGATCTTGGCAACGCTCAGGGCGATCTTGGAGGAGCCAAGGTCGGCGGCTGCTATGTATCTTTCTGCCTGCATATGATTTGTTGGTTATATTTTACGTTGACGGTCTTGTAGTAGCCTTCCGGCTTGTAGGGCGCGATCAGGCTGAGGTAGCGCCCGATGCGCGCGAGTTTGTCGGGGATGTCTTCGGGCTGGCCGATCAGGAACTGCTCGGGGCGGCCCTCCAGGGTCAGGAGCAGGTCGCCGTTGCGCCGCACCTGGATGTGCGTGATATTGCGCTGCCAGGTGCGCGAGGCCGACAGGAAGCGGGTCATGTCCAGCACGCCGGCGATCCACTGCCGCTGGAACTCATCCTGCGCCTCTCCCTTGTAGCCGGCCGGGATGTCGAAGGGGATCGCGCCCTCGACGGTGGTCACGGCGGCGGTGAAGGTCTCGTGGAGCGGGAAGATGAACCCGGTGTCATCGACGTAGAAGCCGCTGTTGCCGTCCTGGAAGCGCAGGGCAGGGGCGCGCTGCGTGATCTCGACGTGCAGCAGGCCGTCGTCGGTGGTCCAGGCCTCGCAGCGCATCACGGAGCTGCGGGACTCGAGCAGGTCCTCGATCCGGGAGAGCTGCACGCTGTCCAGCCGCTCCCCGACGTAGGCGCCGTAGCGGGTGTCGAGATACTCCCGGATGTCGTCTTCGCTGACGAAGCGCAGGCTGTCCGCGAAACCGACCTCCAGCCCGTTGCAGACGGCTTGCGCCCGGTCCAGCCGGACGTGGCCGTACAGCAGCGCCATGGCGGTGCAGAACACGGCCAGGAAGGCGCCGGCGATGGAATACCTGACGGATTTCTTCATCTCTTACAAGCGTTTCTGCAGCATTTCAGTGATGGGGCCGATGCACCGGTCGATGTTGCCCGCACCCAGGGTGACGAGCACGTCGACGGGCTCCTTCTCCAGGTAGGGCATCAGCTCGTCGCGGGTCAGCAGGACCTTCTCCGGGGCCGTGACGTCCCGGAAGATGATCTCGGAGGTCACGCCCGGGATGGGCTCTTCGCGGGCGGGATAGATGTCCAGCAGGATGAGCTTGTCCAGCCCGCTCAGGGCCTTCGCGAATTCCGGGGCGAAGTCCCGCGTGCGGGTGTAGAGGTGGGGCTGGAAGATGCCGGTGACCTTGCGCCCGGGGAAGACCTGCCGGATGGACGAGATGGCGCTCTGCAACTCGGCCGGATGGTGGGCGTAGTCGTCGATGTAGGTGATCGCCGGGGTGTTCACGTGCACGTCCAGGCGGCGCTGCGCGCCCTGGAAGGTGCCGATCGCATGCCGGACTTTCTGGGCGTCGAGGCCGTAGCAGAGGCACATGGCGGCCGCCGCGATGCTGTTCTCCACGTTGACCCAGCCGATGGCGCCGACGCGGATGTCGCTCAGCACCCCGCCGGGATACACGAGGTCGTAGGTATAGTGCCCGGTGGCATCCAGCCGCAGGTGCGTGCTGTGGAAGTCCGCGCGGGTGTCGTCGAAGTGGTAGGAGAAGATCCTGGCCGGGGTGTCCTCGGGGCGGATGGGGAGGCCCAGCTTGAGGATCAGCGTCTCGCTGACCTGCGAGGCGAAGATCCGGAACGCCTCGTGGACGTGGGCCAGGTCGCCGTAGATGTCGAGGTGGTCGGCGTCCATCGCCGTGATGGCCGCGATGGCGGGGTGCAGCTGGTGGAAGGAGCGGTCGAACTCGTCCGCTTCGGCGACCACGGTGGGGGTGTGGCTCACCAGCATGTTGGTCCCGTAGTTCTTGGAGATGCCTCCGAGGAAGGCCGAACAACCCGGGCCGCCCTCCGTCAGGATGTGGGCGACGAGGGTGGAGGTGGTGGTCTTGCCGTGCGTGCCCGCGACGGCGAGGCAGGTCTGGCCGGCCGTGATCTCGCCCAGCATCTTCGAGCGCTTGATCACGCGGTAGCCGCGCTCCCGCACGAAGCGGAGCTCTTCCAGCTCGGCCGGGACGGCGGGCGTGTAGACGACCAGGGTATCGTTGATATCCGCCGGGATGCGGGCGGGCTCGTCCTCGTAATGGACGGCGATGCCTTCGGCTTCGAGGGCCCGGGTGAGGTCGGACGGGGTCCGGTCATAGCCGGATACGTCCAGTCCTTTGAACTTGTAGTAGCGGGCGATGGCGCTCATGCCGATCCCGCCGATCCCGATGAAATAGATGTACTTGTATCTCATACCAGTTTGTATACTTCGTCAATGATGGTCTGTGCTGCGTCCAGCCGGGCGAGCGGCGCGACGTTGCGCTCGATGGTGCGGATGCGCACCTCGTCGCGCAGCAGGTCCAGCGCCGTGGGCAGGAGCTTGTCCGCCGCCTCGGCGTCGCGCACGATCAGGGCCGCGCCCTTGCTGACGAGGGCCATCGCGTTGTGGGTCTGGTGGTCTTCGGCCACGTTGGGGGAGGGCACGAACACCGCCGCCTTCTGCGCCGCGCAGATCTCGGAGACCGACGAGGCGCCGGAGCGGCTGACGATCACGTCCGCGCAGGCGTAGGCGAGGTCCATCCGGCCGATGAAGTCGGTGTAGTGGATCTGCGGGAGGTCCCGGTCCTTCATGAACGCGTCGATGCCGGCCTTGTAGTAGCGGCCGCACTGCCAGAGGACTTCGACATCCTCGCCGCCCGGGCAGCCGGCTTCGATCCATTTCCGCATGGCCTGGTTGAGGGTGCCGGCGCCGAGGCTGCCGCCCACGACGAACAGGTGGCGCTTGCCCTCGGTGAGGCCGTAATATTTGAGGCCCTCGGCCCGGTCGGCCTCCGTGTAGGCGTGGATCTCCGGACGGATTGGGTTGCCGCTGAAGACGATCTTGTCGGCCGGGAAGAACTTGTCCATCCCTTCGTAGGCCACGCAGATGCAGTCTACGCGCCGTCCCAGGATCTTGTTGGTCAGCCCGGCGAATCCGTTCTGCTCCTGGATCAGCGTCGGGAGATGCCGGCGCGTGGCCTGCCAGAGCAGGGGAGCGCTGGCGTAGCCGCCCACGCCGATGGCGATGTCGGGCTTGAACCGGTCGATGATGCGTCCGGCCTGCCGCAGGCTGCCCGCAACCTTGAAGGGCACGCGCAGGTTGTGCCGGATACCGTCCCAGTCCATCTTGCGCTGGAGGCCGGCGATGGGCAGGCCGACGATCTCGTAACCGGCCGCGGGGACTTTTTCCATCTCCATCCGGCCCTCCGCCCCGACGAACAGGATCTCCGTCTCAGGGTTGGCTTCCTTGAGTTTGCCGGCGATCGAGATGGCCGGGAAGATGTGGCCGCCGGTGCCGCCGCCGCTGATGATCACGCGCAGTTTCTTATAGGTCATAGCTATTGTCTGTAAGGTTGTTGTCTATTTGTCCGGATTCGAAGGCCTCCAGGTCCTGGAGCCCGTCCTGCACCGTGCTCTCGTGCATCTCCACGAGCGGCGCGGCGTCGCGCGTCTCCCGGTCGATGCGGCGGGACGCGATGCGGCTGAAGGACAGGATGATGCCGAAGGCGATGCTGAAGCAGAGGAAGGCGCTGTTGCCGTGGCTGATGAGCGGCAGGGTCTGGCCGGTCATCGGTCCGATGTCCGCGTTGACGAACATGTGCAGGAAGGCCTGTCCGGTGATGAGCAGGCACAGGCCCGCCACCGTGAGCTTGGCGTAGTGGTCGCTGCCGCAGTTGCGGGCGATGATGGAGCCGCGCGCGAGCAGGGACACGTAGAGGAAGATCACGAAGATGCCGCCGACCAGGCCGTATTCCTCAATGATGAAACTGTACATGTAGTCCTCGGACATGTCGGGGACCACGTAGCGCTGGGTGCTCTGGCCGGGGCCTTTGCCGATCAGGCCGCCCTGCTTGACGGCGATCTTGGCGCTGTAGGGCTGGCGGATCGCGTCGATGGCTTCCTGCCAGGCGATGCTGCCCTTGGGCGAATCGATGGCCTGCTGCTCCCAGTGGTCCTCCTCGAAGATGCGGGCCACGCCCGTGCCGATACGCGCGAACATGGGGTGCTCGGAGTTCTTCGTAAGGTTGTAGATGCCTACGATGAGGGCGATGACGGTGACGCCCGCGGCGCCCAGGATCGCCATGTCCTTGAAATTACCGCCGCCCAGCAGGATCATCACGAACATCAGCAGGCCGATGATGAGGGCGCTGGAGTTGGATCCCGGGATGATCATCACGAAGATGATGAGGAACGGGGCATACAGGTAGAGGATCTTCTTCCAGATGAGCTTGGACGGCCCTTTGAGCTTGCCCTGCTTCAGGGCGTCCATCGCCCAGGCTAGGTACAGGACCATCGCCACCTTGACGACTTCGAACACGTGGACCTGGAATCCCGCGATGGACAGGATGCGGTAGGCGTTGTTGATGTTGAGCGCCTTGAGGAAGGGGAGGTTGACATGGGCGTCGAGCAGCGCCAGCATGGCGAGCGAGACCAGGAACCCCCACTGGCTGCACCAGCGGAAGAAGGCGATGTTCTTGATGTTGTAGCAGACGATGATGACGGCCAAGCCGGCCAGCACCACGAAGAACTGGTTGCGGACGAGGTCCAGGCGGGTCATCCCGTCCCGCAGCAGGCGGGACGACGAGGAGAACATGCAGACGATGGAGAACAGGATCAGCAGGAGCACGATGATCCACACCACCTTGTCTCCTTCGAAGTGGTCCGCAAAGGTCCAGAATGCGCTGGTTTTGTTCTTCGTCTTGGCCATGGCTCGGATCTACAGGTGACGGACCGCCTCCTTGAACTGGCGGCCGCGGTCTTCATAACTCTGGAAAAGGTCGAAGCTGGCGCAGCACGGGCTGAGCAGCACGACGTCGCCGGGGCTGGCGAAGCGGGCGGAAGCCTGCACGGCGGCTTCGGCGGACAGCGTGTCCACGATCTTGTCCGCGCCGACGACGGACTCGAAGGCGGCGTGGATCTTGGCGTTGTCCACGCCCAGGCAGACGATGGCCTTGACGTGCTTGCGCACGACTTCGTCGAGGACGCTGTAGTCGTTGCCCTTGTCCTTGCCGCCGACGATCCAGACCACGGGGCGCGTCTGGCATTCGAGGGCGTACCAGGCGGCGTCGATGTTGGTGGCCTTGGAGTCGTTGATGTACATCACGTCGCCGACGCTCAGCACGGGCTCGAGCCGGTGCTCGATCGGCGAGAAGGTCTTGAGGCTCGTGCGGATGACCTCGTCGCTGATGCCCGTGGCCTTGGCGGCCAGCGCCGCCGCCATCGAGTTGTAGATGTTGTGGCGGCCGCCGAGGGCGAGGTCCCGCAGGAAGATCTCGGATTCGTCCTGCTCGTAGCGCACGACGATGCGGTCGCCCCGCAGGAAGGCACCCTGGGCGACTTCCTTCTCCTGGGAGAAGGGCAGCATCTTGGCCTTGACGACGATCTCGTCGAGCTGGGCGATGGTGATGGCGTCGTCGGAGTCGAAGATGAAGCAGTCCTCGGGACGGAGGTTGCGGGTGATGCGGAACTTGGCGCGCGCGTAGTTCTCGAGCTTGTGGTCGTAGCGGTCGAGGTGGTCCGGCGTGATGTTGGTGATGATGGCGATGTCGGGCCGGAATTCATAGGCGTCGTCGAGCTGGAAGCTGCTGATCTCCAGCACGTAGTAGTCGTGCTTCTCGGTGGCGACCTGCAGGGCGTAGCTCTTGCCGATGTTGCCGCCCAGGCCGGCGTCGAGGCCGGCTTCGCGGAGCAGGTAGTGGATCAGCGAAGTGGTCGTCGTCTTGCCGTTGGAGCCGGTGATGCAGATCTTCTTCGCGGTGTCATAGCGGGCCGCGAACTCGATCTCGGAGATGATGTGGGTGCCCTGTTCGCGCAGGGCGCGGACCATCGGGGCCGTGCCCGGGATGCCCGGACTCTTGACGACCTCGTCGGCGTTGAGGATCAGCTCCGGGGTGTGCCCGCCCTGTTCGAAGGGGATGTCCCACTCCTTCAGGGTGGCCAGGTATTCGTCCTTGATCCGGCCGTTGTCCGACAGGAATACGTCGAACCCTTTGACCTTAGCGAGCACGGCGGCTCCCACGCCGCTCTCGGCTCCTCCCAATACTACGATTCTTGCCATATCTCGTGTGTGCTTTTATCTGATTTTCAACAGGGCCAGCGTGCTGACCGCCAGGATGATCCCGATGATCCAGAAGCGCGTGACGATCCGGGGCTCCGGGATGCCTTTCTTCTGGTAGTGGTGGTGGAGCGGCGCCATCAGGAAGACGCGCCGGCCTTCGCCGTATTTCTTCTTGGTGCGCTTGAAGTGCGTGCGCTGGATGATCACCGACAGGCTCTCCATCAGGAAGATGCCGCAGAGGATGGGCAGCAGGAGCTCCTTGCGGATGAGCACCGCGCTCACGCCGATCACGCCGCCGATGGTCAGGCTCCCCGTGTCGCCCATGAAGACCTGGGCGGGGAAGGTGTTGTACCACAGGAATCCGATCAGGGCTCCCACGAAGGCGGCCATGTAGATGGCCACTTCGCCCGCGCCCGGGATGTACATGATGTTGAGGTAGCCGGCGTTGAGCACGTCGCCGCTCAGCCAGGCGATGATGCCCAGGGTCACGCCCACGAGGGCGGAGGTGCCGGCCGCGAGGCCGTCCATGCCGTCGGTGAGGTTGGTGCCGTTGGAGCAGGCCAGGATCACGAGGATGATCATGACCATGTAGATGCCCCAGGAGCAGTAGACGCCCAGCTGGCCCGAGAAGGGGGACAGCCAGGAGTAGTCGAATTCATGGGCCTTGACGAACGGGATCGTGGTGACGAGCCGGTCGGTGGGGATGGCCGGGCTGATGCAGACGGTCAGGGCGATGAAGAGCCCGAGGCCGAACTGAAGGATCAGTTTGCCCTTCTCGCTCATGCCTTCCTTGTTGTGCTTGAAGACCTTGATGTAGTCGTCGGCGAAGCCGATGGCTCCGCACCAGAGGGTCGTGACGATCAGGAGCAGGGTATAGATGCTGTCCAGCCGGCAGACCAGCAGCGCGGCGCCCAGCACGGCGGCGATGATGATCAGGCCACCCATCGTGGGCGTTCCCTTTTTCTGCATCTGGCCTTCGAGGCCGAGGTCGCGGATCTCCTCGCCGATCTGGTGGCGCTGCAGGCGGCGGATGATGCGGCCGCCCGCGAAGAAGGCGATGAGCATGCTGATGACGGCCGCGAGCATGGCGCGGAAGGAAAGGTAATGGAACAGTCCGGCTCCGGGGATGTGGAGGCCGAGGCTTTGCAGCCATTCTACGAGGTGGTTCAGCATGATCCGAGGGTTTTGAAGGTTTCGAGTACGATCTCGCGCTCGTCGAAATGGTTCTTGACGGTGCCGAGGATCTGGTAGGTTTCGTGGCCCTTGCCGGCCAGCAGGACGGTGGCGCCCTTGGGGGCGAGCAGCAGGGCGGTACGGATGGCCTCACGCCGGTCCGCGATGCAGATGGTTCGGGCCATCGCGGCCTCGTCGATGCCGGCCTTGATGTCGTCGAGGATGTCTTCCGTGCGTTCGGTGCGGCTGTTGTCGGAGGTCAGCACGATCCGGTCGGCGAGGCGGGCGGCCACGGCGCCCATCTCGGGGCGCTTGGTCTTGTCCCGGTCGCCGCCGCAACCGAACAGGCAGATGAGCTGCCGGTCGGGAGCGACCTCGCGCAGGGTCTTCAGGACGTTCTCCAGGGCGTCCGGGGTGTGGGCGTAGTCGATGACCACGGTGAGGTCCCTGGGGCCGCGGAGCGTCTCCAGGCGTCCCGGGGCGGACTCCAGGCGCGACAGCGCCACGAGCGCCTCGTCGGCGGGGGTGCCGAGCACGAGCGCGGTCGTGTAGATGGCGAGCAGGTTGTAGGCGTTGTGTGCGCCGATCAGGCGGGTCCAGACTTCCTGGCCGTCGATCCGCAGGAGCATCCCTTCCGGGCTCTGCTCCAGGATGCGGGCGGTGTGGTCCGCGGCGCCGCGGCAGGAGTAGCCGACCACGCGGGCGCGGGTGTTCTGGACCATCACCTCGCCGTGCTTGTCGTCCAGGTTGATGACGGCGGTGGCGGAGGGGTCCAGGCGGTCGAAGAACAGTTTCTTGCAGCGGAGGTACTCCGCGAAGGTGCCGTGGTAGTCGAGGTGGTCGTGGGTCAGGTTGGAGAAGATCGCCACGCGGAATTCCAGGCCGGCGATGCGCTGCTGTTCCACGCCGATCGAGCTGACCTCCATGAAGCAGTACTCGCACCCGGCGTCGACCATCTCGGCGAGCAGGCGGTTGAGCGTCACGGGGTCGGAGGTCGTGTTGGCGGTCTCGCTGCGGCGCGTGCCGACGAAGTTGGCGATCGTGGAGAGCAGGCCGCATTCGTAGCCCAGGTGGCGGAACATGTGGTACAGCAGGGTCACGGTCGTGGTCTTGCCGTTGGTGCCCGTGATGCCCACGAGCTTCAGCTTGCCGCTCGGGTGGCCGTAGTAGGCGTCCGCCGCGAGGGCGACGGCCTTCCGGCTGTCTGGGACAAGAACGATCGTGACGTTCTCCGCCAGAGGTGCCTTCACCCCCTGCGCCCCCTCAAGGGGGATTGCCGGATAATCGCTGACGCGATCCGGCCCGTCCGCGGGACCGGGAGTGCCGGCGCAGCCAGGTGCGTCGAGGGGCTCGTACATCACCGCGACGGCGCCGTTCTCTATGGCTTTGCCGATATATGCGCGTCCGTCGTTCCCGCAGCCGTTCACGGCGATGAACAGGCTGCCGGGGCGGACCTGGCGGGAGTCGTTGGTCAACGAGGTGACCTCCACGTCCGGGTTGCCCTGGACGGAGAGCACATCGAGGCCTTGCAGGATCTTATTCAGTTTCATTCGTTGTCGGTTCTTTTTGTAGTTCTGTCCGGAAATACGGGTCGATGTTGTACAGCTTGTCAATGACGGTGCGGATGGCCCGGGCCGGGATGCCGCCGCCCTGGAAGCTCTTGCCGGTCGGCTTGGAGTACACGGTGCAGATGATGCTGTACTGCGGGTCCTCGGCCGGGAAGAACCCGACGAAGGTGCCCTGGTACTTGCGGCGTCCGTAGGCGTCGGAATACTGCCCGTTCTCATAGGTGCCGAAGGAGGTGCCGGTCTTGCCGGCCACGGTGCACTTGGCGCCCTTGAGCCGCTTGGCGGTGCCTTCCTCGGTCACGGCCTTGAGCGCGCGGGTGATGGTGTCGGCGACGGCGCGCGAGCAGACGGCGGCGTTGAGCACGCCGGGGCCGCGCTTCTCCGTGACGATCCCGTTCTCCTCGATGTCCTCGACCAGGTAGGGCTTCATCATCCGGCCCTTGTTGGCGATGGCGTTGTAGAAGGTCAGGATGTGCAGCGGCGTCTCCTCGGTGCTGTAGCCGAATCCGATCGACCCGAGGTCGGTGTCGGTCCAGTAGCGGGTGGAGGGGTTCGGGATGGTCGGGGTCTGCAGGCCGTCGAGGTCGAAGCTGAAGGCCTCGCCGAGCTTGTAGTTGTAGATGTTCTGGAGGAACTTCTCCGTCTTCTCGAGTCCCTTGCCGCGCCCCTTGCTCTTGTCGATGCCGTAGTTCTGGACGGCCAGGGTCGCGAAGACGTAGTTGGACGAGATCTTGAAGCCGTCCAGCACGGAGATGCGGTTGGTCTGGTGCTGGCGGGCGAAGTCGGGGATGTGCGCGTCATTGATCGAGGTGCCGGCCACGTGGCCGGTGGTGGCGGGGAGCGTCTCCTCGAGGCTCTTGATGTAGCCGTCGTTGAGCACGGACATCAGGGTCACGGTCTTGAACACCGAGCCCGGCTCGCCCTTGCGGCCGATGGCGAGGTTTTGGATCTCCTCGAAGGGACCCGTGCCGTCCTCGCGGACGAGGTTGACCATGGCGCGGATGGCGCCGGTGCGGGTCTCCATCAGCACGAGGCAGGCTCCCTCGAGGTCGGGCTCCTCGGTGATCTGCTCGCGCAGGGCCTTGTCGGCGATGTCCTGGTAGTCGATGTTGAGCGTGATGCGCAGGTCCTTGCCGTCCACGGCCTTGACGTAGGCGCTGTCGCTGTTGCGCACGCGGCCGTAGTCGGTCACGCGCATCCATTCGCGGCCTTCCTGGCCGTGCAGGACGTAGTCGAACTTGCCTTCGAGGCCGATGTGGGTGTTGGTGACGGGCGACTTGTTGCCGCGCACGAAGCCGATCGTGCGGCGGGCCAGCTTGCCGTAGGGGTACTGGCGGATGTTCTCCTGCTCCACGATCATGCCGCTGCGGTAGCGGCCGTCGCGGAAGAGGGGCAGCTCGATGATGCGGTTGTAGGCGTTGCGGTCCACGGGCCGGCCGAGCCGGACGTATTTGCGGCCGGCGGCGCGGCCGTCCTTGATGAGCTTGTAGTACTGGTCGGGGGTCCGGTCGCCGAACTCGGCGGCGAGGCCCTTGGAGAGTTCGTTCGCCTTGGCGAGCCAGGCCTGCTCCTGCTCGGGCGTATTGGTGTCCTTGAGCACGGTGCAGTCCATGTAGAACTGGTAGGTCGGGCAGGAGATGGCGAGCAGGCGCCCCTCGGCGTCCAGGATGTTGCCGCGGGCGGGCTCGATGACGCTGACCGTGTTGGACGGCGTCAGGGCGGCCTCGATCTTGGGATCCGGGTTGAAGAAGAGCTGGATGCCGATGATGCGCAGGATGAGGACGACCGACGCGAGCAGCAGCACCACATAGAGCAGGTACAGGATCACGCCGATCCTGTCGCGTTTGGCGGTCTTGGCGGTCTGGTTCTCCGTACTCATTTCTTCACGATGATTGCAGGCTGTTCGGCCTCTTTGACCTTGGAACCCATCTCGCCGAGCATCTGCTCCACGCTGGAGCGCCGGCTGATGTTGACGACCTCGAAGACCTTCTGCGAGTGGACGATCTCGAGTTCTTTCAGGACGGCCTTGTTCTTCTCGACCTTGGACATCGTGGTCTCGATCATCAGGCTGAACCAGATGACCAGTCCGAAGAGCAGGAAGGTGTAGGCGATGTGGATGAAGTAACGCCCGACGTTGAGGCGGAGGAGGAACTCGCCCTTGAGGACCGCCGTGATGCTGTTCTTGAAGAACAGGCCGATATCTGCCAGTTTCCAGGTTTTCATATTTTCTCGGCGATTCTGAGTTTGGCGCTGCGCGCGCGGGTGTTGGTGGCGATCTCCGCTTCGTCCGGCAGGACCGGCTTGCGGCCGACGGCCTTCAGGGGTGCGCTGCTCCGCCCGAAGACGTCCTTGACTTCCTCGCCGGCGATGTTGCCCGACCGGATGAAGTTCTTGACCATCCGGTCCTCGAGGGAGTGGTAGGTGATGACGGCCAGCCGGCCGCCGGGTTTCAAGGAGGCGGCGGCGCCGGAGAGGAACTTCTCCAGCGCGCGCATCTCCTCGTTGACCTCGATGCGCAGGGCCTGGTAGACCTTGGCGAGGTACTTATGCTGGGCGAATGAGGGCAGGGCTGCCGCGATGGCACGGTCGAGGTCGTCGGTGGTGAGGATCGGCGCGGCGCTGCGGGCTTCGGCGATGAGCCGGGCCACCCGGTGCGCGTTGTCGACCTCGCCGTAGAGCCGGAAGATCTTTTCCAATTCTTCTTGCGTATAAGAATTGACGATGTCAGAGGCGGTCTTACCGCCCTGCACGTTCATTCGCATGTCTAGCGGGGCATTGGGGAAACGGAAGGAGAACCCCCGTTCCGCCGTGTCGAACTGGTGGGAGCTCACGCCCAGGTCGGCGAGGATCCCGTCGAGTCCGTCCTCCGCATGGAGGAGGGTATAGTTGTGGATAAACCGGAAATTGTTGTGTATGAGGGTGAAGCGCGGGTCGTCCGGGGCCTGCGCCAGGGCGTCTTCGTCGCGGTCGAAGGCCATCAGGCGGCCCTGGGGGGAGAGGCGCGAGAGGATCTCGCGGCTGTGCCCGCCGCCGCCGAAGGTGGCGTCGGCGTAGAAGCCGTCCGGGTTCAGGACCAGGGCGTCGACGGATGCTTGCAGGAGTACGGGGTTGTGGTATTCGGACATGTCGCGGGGCCTCTACTTTTTCGAGAGGCTTTCCGCAATGGCAATGAATTCGTCGTTGGACAACCTGGACGCCTCGAACCGCTCCTTGGCCCAGATCTCGATCTTGAAATCATTGCCGGAGAAAACCACTTCTTTGTTCACACCGATGGAATCAAGGAGCTTGCGGCTGATGGAGATGCGGCCGAACTTGGCGTCCGGCTCCACGATATCCCGGTCCCGCAGGTATTCTCTCCAGAAAATCTTGTGCTGACGGTTGAAAGTGAGGTCGAGGCTATCTTTGACCTGTCCGGACTGGCGCTCCCACTCTTCGAAGGAGTACATCTCCAGGCAGGGT
>Ga0310697_10000459_pt1 | contig 56034 bp, 47 predicted proteins | sample 172DNAGHGlowgp2_FD_203883 | JGI IMG/M metagenome (GOLD analysis project Ga0310697, IMG submission 203883) | Sheep rumen microbial communities from Palmerston North, Manawatu-Wanganui, New Zealand - 1728 DNA GHGlow gp2 (v2) (version 2) | ecosystem: Host-associated > Mammals > Digestive system >...
CGTTCACCACTTGATCCTAAATTCCGAATGACGCTTATTGCAATTGTTGAGGAGTTTTTTGAAAGAAATAATGATGTGATGCTTTATGTCACAGAGACTGGAGATGAAAAACAATCATTTCGTGACCATTTGTTTATACGATGGTTTAATACCTATGAACATCATGACCTTTACTATATTCAAACCGCAGAGGGACTGATGGAAGGCCAGATGAATTTCATGGCTATCATATCTCGTAAAGATAATCCGAGGTTGCAAGAGGTTATTAAGGAATTTGAAGACACAATTTCATTTATATTTGACTAGTGGATATGGACTTTGAATGAAAAAAAGTGAAATGGAAGAAATGGTTGCGCTGTTTCTTCCTTTTTTAATGTTTGTTTCGTACATTTGCAGGCAGAAGCATCTGAAAAAGAGTGTATAACAAACAAATAAAGCGAAAAAATGAAGAAAAAATCGATACGAAGTGGCTAATTTCAAGAAAAATGGAGTTGTTTTTCAAAAAATACGGCTCACATTGAACGTTGTTTGCTAAATTTTTCTTATATTTGCAACGTCGCAGAAGGACTGCGGCAAACAATGAAGGAAGCGTATAGCTTTCATCTGTACAGAAAAGTCTGGTAAACTTTCCAAGTACAACAGATGTAGAGTGAACACGTTCCCTCCTTGGTAGGAAAAATAATTGTGTAGCCATCATAGGCCCACATTCTATATAATCCTCCAAGGGTGTGGGCTGTTTCTTTTATCTTTGTACGGGTTTTACCAGAGCCTTCTGTAGGATAGCGAAAGGCTCACACCTCTTTATAATAAAATAATAACTAAAAAAACAAAATTATGGAAACAGAAAAATCACGTAGTTTAAGCAAAGTGCAGAAAGTCGCTCTTTGGATTGCCTTAGTGTGGTTACTCTTTTGCATATTGGGCGCAATTGGTAATAGTTGGTTTTTTATTATGGTGGTCTGCATAGGTTTGTTTGCAGCCATTATATGTATATTTAAGAAAATGATTGATGCAAAATATGCATGGACAGTTTTTGCAGTATCTCTTATTATCCCTTTCGTAATGATAGGTGCTTTGGCAAGTCCTGAAGAGGGAAATACCAAACAAGAAATAGAGAAGGGAAAGGGATCAAAAGATGTAGTCAAAGAAGAACCCAAGAACTCAAAAAGTATAGATAAAACAGAAAAGAAGCAAGAGCCAGTATTGTCTGCAAAAGAGAAAGAGATTGCTGAGGTAGGTTATAAAAAAGGTATCCTGTATGGTTATGCAGGGGCTGATAATAATGAATTCTCAAATATGCTTGATATTGCTGATCATGTAGAGGGGCTGGATGAAAAAGTGAATGAGGTGATGGAAGAAATGGCTGGCCGTGAATATGACAATGAGTTTAACACCCCTTCTAATGCAGAAGAGAATAAACTAAAGAAAATATATATTGAGAATTTCATCAAGGGAATGAACGAGACAATGGATGCATTGGGTAATTAAATAAGTGTTAGATGGACAAGTAACAAGCAAAAATGATGAAAAAAGTAACTCTAAGTGGGTAAAACCAAGAAAAATGAAGTGTTTTTGCAAAAAATACGGCTCACGATGAACGTTTTTTGCTAAATAATTCTTATATTTGCAACGCCGTACCAAAGGGACGGCAGACATATCGAAGAAGCGTTTAGCGCTGTTCCACTCACTGAATCTGGACAATTCGCTGAATATTGGAATAGACAAGAAACGCTCTTCCCTTCGATAGATTATATACTTCTGTATATATACTGTCAAGGGTGTGAGCTGTTTTCTATATTCATATTCAGGCAGTCCAGAGCCAAGTGAGGAGTATAGTTCTAATTGGCTCACACTTCTTTATGTGTCTTACCTAAAACTTAAGATGCCTGAGATTGAGCCACTCAGAGAGATAGTGACAATCTATGTGGGCACTGTATGATATTCTTAGATACTCTATTAGTAGTGTAATTTGGGGCATCCTGATTGCAGTTGCTTGTATGGCCTTATTCGTCTTTCTGATTAAGGGCTGGTATAAGGATGCGACATTCTCTCCAGTTAGTTATGTGATTGGTGTTGTCCTCTTTATATTCCTGTCATTCCAATGTGTTATGATTGTCGGATCCCTCAAGATACTTGATACTACGGATTATTACGAACAGGAGATGACTCGTATAGTGGATAGTACGTATGACGCTATGGATGAGGTGACAATGGGGCAGGCAGATGATATCATCCAGACGATAATAGAAAGATTTCCCTTATTACATTACTATATAGGTGGAGGTGAGTTTTCTGGTTTCACAGCCAAGGAACTACCTCATGCTATGGCAGACGAACTTCGTTCTTTCATGCGTTGGTACATCTTCCGTCGCATCCTTTGGTGCTTAGGCTTTGTAATAGTTGGAGCAGTTTGTGTAATTAGAAGTATGTCTAGACAAAAGAAAAAGGAGTCTTCTAATTTGAGGAAATCAGTTACCTATGATGATTTTTAAATTCTTTATATTATGGCAAATCATTTAATTATTGGACTAGGTGGTACAGGTGGCAAAGTGCTACGTGAACTGCGAAAGAGAGTTTACGAAGAGTTTCGAAGTAATGACCCAGGTCATGGCGTATTCTTGGATTATGTGTATGTTGATTCCTCTCCTGCAGATCTGAATGACAGAAGTGGATGGAAAGTAATGGGAAAGAGTGTTCATCTTGGAGAGGCCCAGAAAGTATCTATCAATGGAATCAATGCAAGTATGTTGCAAAACCTGAATATGTATCCAGGACTTCAGTGCTTTATCAATCAACAAGACAAACAACTGATAGATCAGCATATGGGGCCTCTGATTACTGCTGGTATTGGAGGACAAAGGCGCAGACTTGGTAGAATATTGATAGCAAATAACCTTAGTGATAAGAGTAGTAGCAGTAACTTCAATTTAGTAATTAAGGGTGCTGTGGGGCGCCTCCAACAATCATCGGGAGATAACGATGTGACATTCCATATTTGTGCTGGATTAGCTGGTGGAACAGGTTCTGGTTCAATAGTTGATGCGATCTCACAGATACGTAAGTCCTATCCATATCAGGAATCAACGCATTCTTTCAAAATCCGTTTGTTCTTGTATGTGCCAGAACGAAATATGGTCTTTGCAGACCATGATAGTGGCTTTTATCAAGCCAATGGATATGCTGCTTTACAAGAACTAAATGCAATAAGTACTGGCCATTATCATCCTCTTGATGTGACAGGAGAACGAGATGTGTTTACACAGGAAGTGCAAAGATTATTGCAAGGAAGTGAATCTTTTGAGGCAGCCTACTTATATAGTAATGTGAATGAGGCAGGTAAGATTCTTGATATAAGTTCTGGCCTTCCGTCTTCAGTCGCAGACTTTATGTTCCAAACCATTGTGGTAGCAAATATGGGTAACGGTGCTGGCAAGATGTCTCGTCTTGTTGGTTGTGAGAATGATGGCGCAGGTCCAGAGCAAGATCAAAACGGAGACAAAAATCGTAGTCGTAAGTTCCTGTCTTTTGGTATATCTCGTATTGAGTATCCAGAAAGTGAGATTGATGAATATGTGTCCTATATATATGCTATCCAAGCAACTCGTCAGTTAACATATAATATGTGGCAAGATGGATTAGGGTATGGTGAGTGCTCGCTTGAGGAAGTTGGTACAGGTTTTGTGGATGAAATAAAGAATACTACAAATCGTGAACGCTTTAAGTTGTCCAACTCGTACCTAACACTGCAAAAGCCGATAGTTGAATCTCAGCACACAAAACGTTGGAAGGATTTCACTTTGACTTGGGAAGACAGAACCCAGCAGGATGCAGGTCTCGTTCAGCAGCAATATGAAAAGAAACAATGGCTGGCTGAATTTACTCATTTGGCAGACGATTATTATTCTAATAGTTTCCGTGCTCATGGTGTTAAGAAATTCTTCGAGATTCAGCGTCAAGAATTGAAGGGATATGCACGTAATATCCGCCGTCATATTGAAGGCTTATTGTTTGAAGAATGGGCAAGTGGAAGTAAAGATAGTAAGAGTGTGCTGGAAATTGAAAAGTATGCCCAGTTGTTGCGTACAGATTGCTCGGAAAGGATAACCGCATTCAAAGAGCAAATCGGTCGTTTAGAATCAGAATTAGGTGAACAAGCATTAGCAATTAAAGAAGCGAATGATGCCTGGAATAATATTGGATGGATAAAAGATGCGCTTACGAATGCTTCTTCTAAAATATTTTCAACATTCAAGACTGCTAAGTGCAATTATTATATAACTTCTACACGTATTGAATCCTATCATTATGCTGTTTCATTACTTCAGGAAATATTGATAGAACTTGGCAACATGATTGAAGGCATTCAGGCAGTAAAAGATGAAATGAATGCAATCTTGACAGAAGTTGTTAAGCAGGCTGGGTCAAGATGCCAATTGAATGCTGCACAGGAAGATGGTCTTATTAAGAAGTATGATCCTGAAAAAGTACAGGCTTTGGCCAAGCAATATGCCATCAATCAGGAATTCCAAAGCAGTAATGCGGCAGAAATCCGTACTAAGATGATTGAAGGTATCGGCGAAGATGGCGAACGTACCTTTGCTAATCTTTATTCTGTTACGGATTACGATACTGCTACAGATATCATTTTGGATGTTTGTACAAAAAACGCAAGAGCCGCAATGGAAGATACTGCGAAGAATGATCCGTTAAGTCGAATGGTTGGAGTGAACATTCTTGATAAACTTAAGGTTGAGTTGAATTCTGATGATAAGATTGAAAAGTTTGTAAAGGATGCTGTTAATTCTGCCCGTTCATATGTTCAGTTTAATCCAGAAGAGAAAGGTAAGATTATTGCAGGTACAGCACCAGCCATGCAGATCATGGTACAATTGGCTCTGCCAAAGGCAGAAAGTGATTCCACTCAGGCATTTAAGAATAAATTAGTAGAAGCTTTTGTTCAGAATGTTCCTGGATTTACGCCTTCTCCTGATGCAGACCTTTCAGAGAATTATAAGCCAAATCAGATTGTGGTTGTTTGTGCAAATTCCGGATTTCCCCTCCGTTTCTTAGAGAATATGAAAACTTTGAAGGAGAAATATGATCGTCTGTTAGCTTCTCCTGAGAAAGCCTTGAATAAGATGGTTCTCCATACAGAAAGTTTCGAGAAACTATTACCTCCATTATTCGAGATGGATTCAAGAGAAATTTTAGAGAATGTAAAGAAGCCATTGCTACTTGCTTTTGCCTTACAGTTAATTACTCCGCAACAGAATCCTGTAACAGGAGAAAAGTTCTTTGCAATGAACATTCCTGATGACTTTAGTGATATTAATTGGGTTCCTCTTTCAAAGGACTTTGCTGGATGTCTTGATGTGTTGGCTCATGATTTCAAAAAATATCAGATGTTGGCATCACAGGTAGAGAAAGAGTTGCAAAAACAAGCTCGGAGCAATGACCAAAAGGCTGCCTTACGCAAGGCCCTTGGTGCTGTCGTTCAGCAAATTATTCTACCAACCATGTGTGAAGGTAATCAGTTTGATCCCCAATACACAGAGTATAAGAATCGTGCGATAGAGATATTTAATAATGAACTTAAAGAATTGTAAATAGTATGGCAAAGATTAAAGGAATGTGTCGCAATGAAGATTGCGAAATGTGCGACCAGATACAAGAAGCGGAGAAGTCAAACTTCAAATGTGAAAAGTGTGGTAAGGATTTAATTCCTTTTGGAAATAAAACTTCAGAACCAGGTGGCGGACCAAATAAGAAACTCATTGCTATCATCGTTGGAGTTGTGGTTTTGCTGGCTATCATCGGTGGCATTATTGCGATGAGCGGCAGTGGTGAGGAGACGCCAAAGCAAGAACCTGTAGCAGTTGCTCCTGTTGACAGTGACAGCATCAAGGCTGCACAGATGGAAGCTGAAAACCAGAGATTAAAGGACAGTCTGGCTGCAGTTGAGGCTGCCAATGCGAAGAAGCAGGAAATACCTGCCGCAAAACCCGCTGCTGCTCCTGCTCCTAAACCAGCAGCATCAGGTTCCAAGAATCTTGGCTATGCAACCTTCAAGGGTTCATGGCCTAATGATGTGAATGGTCGCATGGTATTCACCTCTTCGCATGTCATTGACAGCAAAGACCCCAAGAAACGTGTGGCAGAGGCTGGTGACTATGTGATAGGTGAATGGGCTGATGGTCATCTGGTTCAAGGCATCTGGTACGGCTCTGATAATCAAGTGAAGGGTAGTGTTATCATTGGTAGATAATTTCGAATGTCATGTTGAGACGCTCTATTTATACATTCCTACTAATCGTATGGTGTGCTTCCGCATCATCTCAGGGTTTGAGGTTATTCAGCCCTGAGATGAAGGAGGCTGCACCAAAAACTCAAGTGGTGGTGATGACCTTTTTGGAGCGTTATTTCAGTGAACTACCGAGCACCAAGCAGACTACCGTATTGACGAAGATGGCTGATGACAAAGTTTATTTCCGGAAGGGCAAACCCTCAGATTTGTATCAGATCTGTGATACGATGCCATTTTCCATCAATCTGCTTGATCGCTATTATGAGGTGAATTGGATGAAGGCTGATGAGCCGTTTGTCACCATTGTATTCCCTGCGCAATATGACTTGCTGCTTGGAGCGCAGAAAGATGAGGTTTCAAAACAATTCAAGGATGCTGTTATTGCTGCTCCTCAACGAACAAAAGATTCAGAAGCCCCTTCCAATTTAGAAAAAGTCAGCGAATCGATATATAAGACAAAAGGCGATACCCTCGAACTGGCAAGTCTTACAGATGCTATATATTATAATAAGGTACGCGAAGACTATCATCCTGTCTTTGATAATGACCATATTGCCTATTCATCTGCTAACCTGTATCATGGGCTGATATCAGATGTAGACTATCGTATGTACGTGGAACAGTCTGTCTATGGTATGACAACCATTAACTATTCTATCAAACTCAGTCAATGGCTCAACTATTGTGCAGAGTGGGGCCTGAAGGTGTTTTTTGCTGTAGAGGAAGAGCGAGAGGATGGTATATTGGCGCTTGTGATAGCGCAGAGCAAGGAATTAGGTTATCATCATTTGCTTTCTGTCGTCATTCCTGACAAGTTTGTTACTGACCAAAATGCCGTTCTGAAGGTAAGGCTGACTCCTTATATACCAGTTCATAATGTGAAAGATCTGTATCAAAAACAATCAACAACCCATAAAAAAGTAAAATGGCAATGAAACGACTACTATTTATAATAGCTATAGTAATCTCTAGTCTCTCGATATGTAAGGCTCAGACGGCTACTGAAGTGTCTAAGAATATTAATAAAGTAAAGCGTGACACCATGTATATCTATGCTGAGGCTACAATGAAAGACCTTAATGAGGCATACAATGGTGCTCGGGCCATTCTTGAAATGAAGGTAGGCGACTGGGTAAGAGAGCAGCATCCTTCAGAAGGAATAGAAGTGTGCATCGTAAAAGCCAAGGAGCACTTTTTGCAATTAGAGACGCGGCGAGGCGATTTCTATCGTGCCTTTGTCTATGTCCGTAAAAGCGACATTATGCCTGTGGCAGACAAGAGTGAAGTAACGGTATTCGAGGTGGCGCCAGTTGCTCAGCCTGATCAGCCAAAGGCTGCCCCTGCAATTATCATTTCAGAAGATGCACATGTGGAAGAGAAGAAAGCTCCAGTTTTAGAGCTTACCTCCGAAGAAAAGCAGATGAAGCTGGTACGCAGTTTCTATGAAGTGGAGCCGTATATCAAGGGCTTGAAGAGCAAGGGGAAAATAAATGCTTATGGTAAATATGCGACGATGCCTGAAGATGAAGACTGCCATCTATTTGTCTATGATAAGCAAGGGAACATATCTGCCTTGCTTCGCAAAAGCGGTAATATACAATACAATTTGAACACTTTAAAAGAAGATAACGTAAGAAACTATAAGAATTGTGGAGCCATTTGGCTCCAACTAAAATAAGAGGACGATGAAAAAAATACTAATAATTGTTATGGTGGCTCTGTTTGCCATTCAAGGTCAAGCAGACAATGTAACGTTTACCGTATCAGATGGAATTGACAATGCTGCCATTAAGTCAAAGATTGAGAGTGAAGTTAGCCATATGCTGACAGAAATCAATGCAGCCCAGGAAGCTGGTCGCAGTCTCAATTTCTCAGCTATGGGTAATATTGGTACTCGTGTTCAGCAATCAATGGCAATGTTATGGGAAAACTCTCCATTCGTTTGTACTGACGAGGAAATCATAGAACATTGCCTTACAACAGGTACAGGCTATCAGGTTCGTAATATTCCCCTGATGATGAAGCCTACTGGTGAACGTGAGTTTGGCGAAGACGAGTATCAGGAAGCTGTAATCAGTTTTGATAAGCAGGGTAATGTAGAGAGTTTCTATCTCAGTATTTCCATGAACCTCTATATGAACGTCATTAAGAGCAATCTGGAACTGACAGACCTTCGCCGTCGCCAGTTGATACTCGACTATGTGGAGCAGTTCCGTACGGCCTATAACCAGAAGGATATCAATTTCCTTAATCAGGTATTCAGCGACGACGCCCTGATTATCACAGGTAAAGTCATCACCACCAAACATGCTGAAGGCTTCACCTCTCAGAAGATCCAGTACAATAAGCAGTCGAAAGAGCAATATATCAAGAATCTAAGTGGCGTATTCAAGCGTAATAGTTATATCAAAGTTACATTCGATGAGATTGAAGTGATGCGTCATCCTGTGAATCCAAACTTCTACGGAGTAACCCTCCTGCAAGGTTGGACCAGTGGTAAGTATCATGATGACGGCTACCTATTCCTCCTCTGGGATTTCACCAACGAAGATGCTCCCCAAATCCACGTCCGCACCTGGCAACCCGACAAGATAGGTGGCAAGGCTTTACCTAAAGACGAAGTGTTTAGTTTAAGTGATTTTGATATTTAATAGTGAAAACGATGAAAAGAATATCTTTATGCCTTTTTATGATTTGTGCATTTACGGCGCTGTATGCACAGAATCTTACTGTAAAATCTGTCAATCTTAGGCCTCAAGATGCACGTGCCGCATCGAATCCACGCAACGACGCCAACGGAAAGAAGTGTGCTATAATCCGCGTTGGAGTGGTAGGCGTAAATGACCTTCAATTCCCTGATGCTGTTGGCGACGTTGAACATACATTGAGTGAATATGTGGTCTACGTACCTGAAGGACAGAAAGTGCTGCATTATAATAAGGCAGGTAAGAAGTTTGGCGAAATCAATTTTGATGATTATGGGCTAGAGATTAATTCTCTTGCTTCCTATGACGTCATTTTCGAGTCGGATAATCATCTGCGTTCTGCCATATTTACAGTACAGCCAAAGGATGCGCGACTTGTATTTGATGGCAAGAATGTGAGTGTCAACGAAAATGGAATAGCCATGATCAACATGCCGGTAGGTGACTATTCCTATCAGGTCACAGCTGAGGGCTATGAGAAACAAGATGGTACAGTGTCATTGAAAGAAGATGAAATCTCGACAGTAACAAATATAACTCTGCAAGAAGTTCTTTATCCGGTAACTATTCACGTCATGCCAGAGGATGCAACAGTCTTTATTGATAACATTCCATATTCAAAAGAGAATCGTCAAGACCTTAAACTTTCTGGTGGTAAGCATTCTATTCGCGTAACTGCAAAAAACTACGAGGATGATGAAAGGATTATTGAAGTTAAGAATACAGCTCTTCCACCTTTTTATTTTGCTTTGAAAGAGAATAAGCAGGAAGTCATCAAACATAAGGAAGAAAGAACAAGGACGAGAACTTCAGTCAGAGGAGCTGCGTATTACACACTTTCAGGTGAACTATATGACAAAATGAAGTACAACGGCTTTGACTATGGCGGAAAGATAGGACTTCATTTTCTTCAGCCCTTCGCTGGAATTCTGGCTTTCAAATTAGGCGTTGAAGGTGGTATTATGCATCTAAATAAGGATGTAAAATTTGATTTGAATAAGAATCTGAATGATTCTACCTCCAGTTCTGGGCTAGTAGAAGTTCCTGTTCAGTTTGGTGTTGGTCTACCGTTTGGAATGTACAACCGTCATTACTTCTCAATTCTGGCGGGTGGCTATTATCGTTGGGCTTGGGTTCGTACTAATGAAATAATAGGGTATGATTCTGAAAACAAAGAAGATAAATTCGCCCACGAACCTGTTCACGACTATGGCCTTCGCGTCTCTGCCATGGTTGACTTCTCTTTCATAGGAGTTGGGGCTGAGTATAGTAGGAGTTTAAATAACCGTGGGCAATACTTCGGTGTGAAAATTGCCTATAAAATGAGGTTTGGTAGTACTGCTAAATATTGAATATGAAAAAGAAAAAAATTCTTTCTTCAATCATTTGCTGCATGTTTACTCTATTTGCTGCAAATGCTCAAAATATCGTAATTAAAAATGTCGCGTTGCAGCCATCAGATCAGACGGCTGTAAAATATCCGTGTCTTGACGTCAATAATGATACATGTGCTTTAATTAAAATTAAAACAGACAATCTGGAGGGCATACAGTTTATCAATCATAATCAGTATATCAAGGCAAACTACGCTGATGGTATTTATCTTGTCTATGTTCCTGCATTAAGCCGAAAACTGGATTTTCAGCATAAAGACTTTATGCCTGTACAGCTTGACATGGCTAATTACGGATATAAAAAACTCCGTAAAGGGAAGACGTACTTGGTAGTTCTTGATGCTCCAAAACTTAACGCCTTGAAAAGTTCAGTCATAATCAAGGTAGAACCAAAGTCTGCACTAGTGACATTTGATAACCGTAATATGTCACCTTCAACTACTGGCATTTATGAAATACCTGTTAATGAGGGGAATCATTCCTATGTCATAATGAAGGACAACTACAAGACTCAAAGTGGTACCCTCTCGATAGGAAAGACGGAAGTGAAAACACTTTCTTTAAGGCTTTTGCCTATCACCTATGAGGTGTTGATTGTATGTAATATTGATAAGGCACGAGTGTATGTAGATAATGTGGACTATGGTAAAATCGGGAAGATCTTTATTCCTCTGGGGCATCATACGATACGTGTTCATGCAGATGGCTATGTCGATTCAGAAAAAGATGTGAATATTACAACTTCTATGGAACAACTCTCTTTTAGTTTGAAAGAGAATAAGCGTGTGAAGCACATCCATGCAACACCAGTGACCATTATCTCAAAATCATCAACTGTTTATAAGAATAACAAGCAGATTAAGGAGTGGTCGAATGGCAAACCAGTTATGTTTATGCCAGGTAAATACCTGATCTCGGATGATGAAGGGAATACGAAGAAGATTGTTGTTGGAACAGAGCCAATGGAAGTGAGACTGTGACTATTGACATTTTTCAGATTCCAGTCTAATATGTAATCAGATAAGAATGGATGCTAACTGATGCCTAATGATGAAGTGCTTAGTTTAAGTGATTTTGATATAAAAAATACAAAACGAAATGGAAAAAGCAAAAGATTATTATCCAGAGATAAATGAAGAGACTCCTGAAATTTTGAAGAATTACATAAATGCTAAAAAAGAAGGCACAAAAAGTGAAGTTACAAAATCCTCAAAAAAATTGGAGAAGTACATATTATCCAAAGTTAAGGATGTTGTTAAGAGGTTTTATGACAACGATTTCTCTTTGCTGAATGATGGTATGAGTGAATGGACTGTTACTGGTAGATTGGCCATGTATCTTCAGAATGAATTCGAAGATTTTACAGGGTATTTTGTTGATATAGAATACTATAGATTAAAAGTTCCAAGAGACCGAGTTTCCGATATAAGGACACAAAGAATTAGATGTGACATTCTTCTTCATACAAGAGGGAAATACAATCATAACGTGGATAATCTTTTAGCTATGGAGATAAAGTTGGAAGATAACGTTGATGATGGAGAGTCTGATATGAGTAGATTGGCAGAATTTGTACTCCCAGATCCCTCAAATGAGCATAACAATGTAGTTCACAGTACATTGGTAGGATTGTTTTTAAGATTAGGCAAAAAAGGCTATAGTTCTTGCCAGCTAAAGTCAAATGGTTATAAAGAGATAAAAGTACAGTCAAAACAAAAAACTAAACAAAAGACTACTTAAAAGAAGTATGAAGAAAATATATTTATTACTAATAATCATTTTTTATGTAAACAGCACTTTGTTAGCTCAAGACATTGAGGTGAAGAAGTTTGAGCCGTTGGAGAAAGATCAGACGGCGGCATTGAATCCTCGTAAGGATATCAATGGTGTGACATGTGGATTGGTGAAGGTCCTGTTGAAGGAACCTGGAGCCGAGTTTGAGGGAAGTGTGATGGGCGATGTTCAGTTCACTGGCAAGGAATATCTGGTGTATCTGCCCAATGGCGCGAAGCGATTGGGCATCAAGCATCCTGACTATCTGCCGACAACTATTGTTTTTGCTGACTATGGTACTAAGAAGGTGGCATCTGCTACAACTTACGAGCTGAAGGTAAAGACTAACAAAAAGCAGGCAAAGGTCGATAACAGTAAAAAAGGAATGGCTGTATTCAATATCAAGCCTTCGAATGCTATGCTACTAATAGATGGTCAGATTGCTGATGGCTCTGGTGGTGCCTATACATTGTCTTTGCCTTATGGAACTCACTACTACACGGTAAAGTTGAAGGATTTCAGCATTAACAACCAAGTAGTACAGATTGATAAGAACGCCAAAAACATCAATGTGGACTTGACGGAGTTCTTTGCGAAAGTATCTATCAATTGCCCTACAGAAGATGTAGGACTATCTATTAATGGCGAACAGAAAGGTGTAGGCAAATGGGAAGGCATGATTATTCCTGGCAAATATATCATTGAGGCTCAAAAGGATGGCTGCCATTCTCAAAGCAGGCAGATTGAATTGAAGGATAATGACACGCTATTGGTTGACTTTCCTGCATTAAAGACTATCACTGGCAGTTTACGAGTGGACTATGAACCTGCTGGTGCGGACGTCTTACTGAATGGCAAGAAGGTTGGCGTGACCCCTTTGGTTCTAAAAGAATTGCCTGTCGGTAATTATCAATTGGAAATTTGGAAGGAATATTATGTGAAAGCGTTTGCAACAGTAAAGATTGCAGAAGATCAGGAATGGAAAGAAAAAGGTAAATTGAAATTAACCGAATTGGGTGGCATAATATTAGATTCAGAGGAAGAGTTTAGAGAAAAAAAATTTGATTATTTTGTATATGGTGGTACTATGAGACTAGCTGACTACTATAGATATGGTGCTTATTTTGGACATAGGGAGCGCCCATATTCACCGTGTTCTGAAGATTCTTTCTATATTTCTATTAACCCTGTTGAATCTATTCGTTTATACAAAAAGGTTATATCAACTCTTTCAGGTCTAACAGATAACGAATCTGAAGACTCACGCAAAGAAGCAATAGAAGAATTGGGACCTTGTTATCCCAATGAAAAAGATGATGGTGAGCTCTCTTTTTGTTGGGCTAAGGCTTATTTGGCTGCTTACGAAAATGAAGACGACGACTCTTCCTTTAGCATAAACAAACAATACAAAGATGGGCCATATGCGAGTTTAGCTTGGCATTATTATTATGGAGTAGGATGTAAGAGAGATATGGAAAAAGCAAAAGAGATGATGAGAAAAGCGTCAAAGGAAGGATATTACTATTGTCCAGCATATCATGATCTTATTGTCAAACTGGGTCTTCAATCAGAACTAAAATACAAACCTTACGATTATAGTAACTATTAATAAATGGTGTATATTATGAGATATCTTTTGAGCTTCCTTATATTACTGTTATGCCAGTTATCCTTTGCACAAGGTTTTAAAGTGAAAGGGTTCGAACAAAATATAAATGATGGGTCTGCTTTTCATGCTCCTTTGGATGCTGAAGGGCATCCTTGTGGGTTAATTAAAGTTAGGTCTGATAATGTAGGATTGAAGTTCAAGGGTGATATTGTTGGAGAGGTGGAAAATAAGACCAATGAGTATTGGATTTATTTACCCCAAGGATGTCGGAGTCTTTTTATTATGCATCCTAATTTTTTACCAATGTCTGTAGAGTTCTCTTCTTATGGAATAGAGATTGTTCCCAAGGCTACATATATACTGACACTTAGCGAAGAGAAGTTCAAGAAAGAGAAGTGTGGTTTGGTTGCAACGGTTAAACCAGAAACGGCATATCTCTATATAAACGATGTGTTCGTAGAGAATCTCAGCGGGAATGGCTTTTACCAACTCTATCTTCCTAAAGGCGATTATGTCTGCCGTATGGAACAGAAGGGATATCGTCCCAACGTACAGGTAGTATCAGTTGGTAAAGCAACACAAAACCTCAGTGTGGAGTTGGAATCAGTAATGGCAGAACTAGAAGTGAAGTGTAAGACTGGTACTGCTGAATTATATATTGATGGTGAACTGAAAGGAAATGGCTTTTGGAAAGGATCAATATTTGCAGGTGAACATAAGATAGAGGCAAGGCTGCCAAACTTTGAATCCAGCAGTCTGACTATTTCCATTGCAGAAAAGGAAAGCCGAACCGTTGTTATTCCCGAGTTAAAGCGCTCTATGGGGAAAATTCGAATAGAGACAATCCCTTCTATGATTCCAGTAGCAGTCGATGGAAAAGATGTAGGTTTAAGCCCTTGTACAATAGATATTGAATCTGGAAAACATTATGTTAGTTGTAAAAGTTATGGTATAGAACAAACACGTTCTGAACTTGAAGTAAATAGCGGCAAGACCGAAACGGTAACTCTAAAAGTTCAATATAGTGATGGAGTGTTTAAAGATTCATACAAAAAGGCATATGAAGGTAGTTTAAAAGATATCCTTGTCTTAACAATAGAGGCTGGTCGTCATCGAAATTATGAAGAAGCTTTTTTCTGGATAAACAGACATCCTCAGAAAGATTACCTAATTCAACACTGGACTTCATACTGGCACAATAAGACAGATGAAGAAAGCATATATGGCTATTGGCAGTTCAATTGGATAGAAATGTATTCTCTTGCAGGTAACCCAGAAAAAGCATTAGAATTGTATCCAATTGCGAAAAGGGAAGAAGAGAGTAATGGCGGTATTTTCTCGGGAGACTTGTATATGAGATATATTGGTGAGGCTTTCTTAAAAAAGAAGGAGTTTGATAAAGCCATTCCATGTTTTGAGAAAGCAGAAAAAGATGGTTATGAAGGTTTAGGAGATTGTTATTCTGCCAAAGGTAATAAGCAACTTGCAGCATGTTACTATCGCAAATGTCTAAACTTGGACTATCATGATGGGAAGAAGCGGGTTGAAAAGAAATTGAAAGATATAGGTTTTTAAATGCTATACTTTATGAACGATAATAAGAAATTGATATTGTATTTGTTTTGATGAAGCAGAAGGACTTATTGAAAGAAAGTTTGAAAGAGGGAACGTTGAGGAAATTATAGAATTTGTATTTGCATGAAAAAACAATTGTTGGTATTACTCCTTTTTGTGAGTTCTATATTATATGCCCAAGACATTGAAGTGAAGAAGTTTGAGCCAATGACGAAGGATCAGACGGCAGCATTGAGTCCACGAAAGGATATCAATGGAACGGCGTGCGGATTAGTGAAAGTTGCTTTGAAGGAGCCTGGAGCAGAGTTCGAGGGTAATGTAATGGGCGATGTACAGTTCACTGGTAACGAGTATCTGGTATATCTGCCAAATGGCACGAAACGGCTTGGCATCAAGCATCCTGACTATTTGCCTACAACCATTGTCTTTGCAGACTATGGTACCAAGAAGATTGTCTCATCCACTACCTATGAGTTAAAGGTGAAAACCAACAAGAAGCAGGCAAAGGTTGACAACAGCAAGAAGGGAATGGCGGTATTCAACATTAAGCCTTCGAATGCGATGTTGCTGATAGATGGCCAGATTGCAGATGGATCAGGAGGTATCTATACATTGTCATTGCCATACGGCACTCATTACTACACAGTGAAATTGAATGACTTCAGTATCAACAACCAGTCAGTCCAGATAGACAAGAATGCTAAGAACATCAGCGTAGACTTGACGGAGTTCTTTGCAAAAGTTGATGTGTCTTGCAAAACGGAAGATGCAGATATTCTTATCAATAACGAACAGAAGGGAGTTGGCAAGTGGGGAGGAATGATGATTCCTGGTAAATACACCATTGAGGCCCAAAAGGATGGCTGCCATTCTCAAAGCAGGCAGGTGGAACTGAAGGATAATGATACTATCAAAGTTGAGTTTACCGCACTAAAGACCATTACAGGCAGTCTTCGAGTTGATTATGACCCAGCGGGTGCAGATGTGCTGCTGAATGGTAAGAAGGTCGGTGTTACACCATTGTACATAAAAGAACTTCCTGTTGGTAATTACCAATTAGAAGTTTGGAAGGAATATTATGTGAAGGAATTCGCCAATGTGAAGATAGCAGAGGACCAGGAGTGGAAAGAATCGGGAAAATTGAAGTTGACCCAGTTTGGTGTTCTGGTAGATAAAGCGAATAATGGTTCCCCCTTAGATTTGGCTTTGTATTATAGGTACGGAGCGTCAGATGATGGATGGGGTGCATATACATGTGAAAAAGATAGTTTTGTGGTTCCTATTGACCCCGTAAAGTCAATTTCATATTTTAAGAAGACAATTGAATCTTGTGAAGATGAGAATAAAATAGATATTGCAAAAAGTCATTTAAGATCAGATGTTTCGTCTAATAATGATGAAGTATTATCTTTCATGATAGCAAAAAAGGATGTTGAAGAAACTGACGAATCGATGCGTAAAATCGCATATTTTGTACCGTTATCATATGCTGCTTTAGCCTGGCATTATTGCTATGGAATTGGCTGTGAAAAGAATCTGGATGAAGCGAAAAGACTCATTAAACTGGCATGCAAAGATACGGGAGTCTATTTTTATCCGTCGTTTATACAGTTAGTGAGGGATATCGGTTTGGATTCCGAGTTGAAATATGTTACAGAGGATGAGTGGGCAGAATTATATCAGTAAGTTGAAATAAGAAATACTCGGTCAAAATGGTAAGTTTTCAAATAAGACAAGACACCTTCAAAACTATTGTGGGAACAATCTTATTGACTCTTGGATGTTGTATATATCTGCTATTACGAAGCAAGGAATTAAACATCTATCAATGGTTCAGTGGGATTGGTATGTCTGAATGCGTTGATTCTTTGCGTTGTGCCGTGCAGGGATGGGCTGTGCCTGATTTCGTCAAATATAGTCTGCCTGATGGACTATATTGTGCTGCTTATATTTTATTGATAGATGCAATATGGGGGAGACGAAATGGAATTGCTAAATATGTCTTCATATCAATAGTTCCTATTGCAACAATAATATGTGAGATTCTTCAATATCTTGGAATAGTGAATGGGACATTTGATGTATCTGACTTAATATGTTATGCGATTCCTATATTGATATATGGATTGATAGAGTTTAAGAAAAAAGTGTTTACTAATTAAAAAATTGAGTTTATGAAAAAGTATTTTTGTTCAATGTTAGTGTTGGCTTTTTTTGCCATTGGCTTTTCTGCGTCGGATGAGACGGAAACAACTAAAGATTCTGTGCAAGAGAAGGAGGAAGTGACCGAGAAGGAAACAAAGGAAGAATCTCAGCCAAAAGAGGATCCTGATGTGCAGCATTTTGTGGGAGATTACATTTACAGTTATTACATCGGTAACACAAATGCAAAACTCTATTTCAAGATATCTCTTAAATCAGATGGGACATTTATCTGGGAACCTAATAATGAGGTTACAAAGAATCAGATAGATATTGAAAAAGTCATGGATGGTAATGATTTTCCGGAAGGAGGAGAATGGGAAGTAAAGGATACCCCTGTAGGTAAAGGTGCATTCTTGGATTTTGATTGTAGTTGGGGTGAGGGGAGTATCACCTATGATAGAAAGGTCCTTGAAATTCAAAACATGAATGGATATAGGTTGAAGGCAGAGTTGTCATATCAGGCACCGAAAGTCCTTCCTAAAGTTCCAGATTCACCAGAAGCAATGATAAAAGAGTTCTATAAATATGTTTTTGGGGAAAAAGAAATTGACGATGATATATTAGATGCCTATCTCTCTTCAGTTTTGAAGAAGTCTTTATGGACAGAAGATTATGACGGTTGCTATGAATATTGGCGTTTCCGAACAATTGCTCAGGATTATGATCCTGAAACAGGCGATATTAGCAAAATAAATGAGGTGAAGTCAGATGGTGATGGATGGTACACAGTAACATATTTGGATATGGGCCATGAAGGTGAGACAAGAGTGAAGGTTGTTAATAGTAAAATTGTAGAACTAAAGCCAGATAAGAGTTGGGATAGTTGGGATGAGTAGAAGTTTAGGAAAGGAATATGACGAGAGGATTTGAGGGTAAGCCCTTGTTAACTTTTTTGTTGTTTCTGATATGTTTGACTATTAGCGGACAGTCATTGTATGACCGTTCAAATATTACCATCGGGAAGATTGATTCAGACGGTTATGTTTATAACCGTTCGAATATGACTATTGGGCGGTTTAAGAAAGATGGATGGATTGTGGATCGGAACAATATGACGATTGGAAGGATTATGAGTGACGGAAGAATCGTTGACCGTTCCAATATGACAATCGGAAAAGTGGATTCTGACGGATACGTTAAGGATCGTAGCAACATGATGATAGGAAAGATAAAACCTGATGGTTATGTCCTGGACAGAAACAATATGACTATAGGGCGGGCTAAAGACGTGCCAGTACCCTATGCTGCTGTGTTTTTCTTCTTCAATTTGTTTGAATGACAAATAGCCAAGTGGATAATAACTCAATGGAAGATGTTTTAAGGTTTGAAGTGGCTGTCGAGATTGAGGATGTTGACATGGGGTCGATAGAGGAGGGAGAATTTGACCTTGCTGTTATGAAGATATGTCAGATGGCAGGGACAATCCGTGAATCAGAAGACATCAGACAGAAGTATGCTGAAGAATTCTTAGTGACTCTTGTCAATGACTATCCTGATTTGGTGAGTAAAGTGGAAACTGCTATTGAGAGTGGAATGAATAAGGCAAGAGTCGAAAAGAGATGAAGTATGGTTGACGATGATAGACTCTGGATGGATAGTTATGGCTTTGTCTATTCCGGTGACGGGAAACGATTGTTGAAAGGGGCTAACGTTGAGGGCGCCTACTGGATTCCCGAAGGAGTAGAAGAGATAGAAGATGGAGCCTTGATAGGATGCAGGATTGGGACGCTGCATGTTCCTTGGACGACTCATGTGCATGAATATGACCAGTTGGTGTTTAGTGAGGATCCTGAGGAAAACGAGGAACTGATGCCTCCTGTTTATTTCTGGACGAAGGACTATGCTCATCGGGATGATGAGACATGGGCATTCGAAGAAGAAGGGGAATATCGTATAGATGAACACGGGGTGGGGTATAGCCTTGATGGTCATCGGCTGTTGTTTGTTAGGGCAGAGTTCACAGATAATGAATATCATGTGCCAGACGGGGTGGTGACCATCTGCTCGATGGCCTTTGGGTGGTGCCGTCAGTTCGTCACGCTCTACATACCTCGCTCTGTCCGGTTGATTGGTGATTTCGTGTTTGGGCCAGGAGGCGGAAAGATCGTAATACTTGACTGATAAATAGTTTTTGTCCAAAACAGGCCAACATATATCATGACCCTCATGTACATCGTTCCTGTGTTGTGGAGGCAGGCCATTCTTAAACCGTAAAATCTTGCCTATAAACTGGGAGAAGATATTCTGGGGTCGGTATATCTTGCCTTAGATTCGAGGGATAATTTCCCGGGGTCGGAATGTCTTGCCCCAGAATTGAGGCATGTTTTCCTGTGGTCGGGATTTCTTCACCCAAAAACTGGTTCAGACTTTTCTGGGGTCGAAATACCTTGCCTTAGATTTGAGGGATAATTTCCCGAAGTCAGTATTTCTTGCCTTAGATTCAAGGCATATTTCTCCGGGGGCGGTGTTTCTTCACCCAGAATTGGGACACGATTTTCCGAGGTCGGAATATTCTCTCCCAGATTTGAGGCTGACTTTTTACAGGTCAAAATGATAGGTCCCCAATCCGAAACAGACCATCCAAAAACTTGAAAAACCAGCCCGGAATCTGGGACGCACCTATGCCCAGAGTGCAAAAACTTGCCTTAGATTCGGGGCATATCTATGCACAGGGTGCAGAAACATGCCTCAGATTCAGGGCATACTTATGCCCGGTGTGCATAAACGTGTCCCAGATTTGGGGCATATAAATGAACTTTCAAAATGGTTTGCCCTGAATCTGGGGCAACATATTGCACGGTGGGCAATATACGCACTAAGAAAAATTGTAGTCTAAAAGAGGAGTTAGCCAAATGCTACTTTCGGCAGGAGCAGGTCATTGACAAATTGGCGCAAGGACTCTTCGCTCATCTTGATGCCGCCACAATCGGCAATCCGTTTGCCGGTAGGTGACTTGGGACTGACGGTGGCCCGATACTCCACACCTTTGATCCGTGCCGTCAGACGGAATGCCCCGTTGCCCATCTCTTGCCACTGGGCATCCTCCACATGCACGCCATTCTCCAGCACATAACTGAACACATGGGGCTTGTATCCTTGCAGGCCCCACAGCAAATCGGGGGTCATCTCTGCAAAGTGACGCTCCACGACATCCTGCCAATGTTCGCTCACACCATATTTGGTGGCAATAGCCCTAAATTCCATCACAGCATCTACACATTGCTTGATGATGGCGTTGGGATTGTCGATCATATATCTTCGTGCAAAAGCCAACATGTCATCATGGTAGACACCCGTCCGCTTGCCATTCATACTCAGATAGTGGTACTCGTCCAGTTTGTTGTGTGGGTTAAAGCATGAGAATGTCAGGTCGTAGGCCGGTGAGATGTGCCAGTCGGTCTGTCCTTTCTCAAGCATAAACTCAAAGTTACGTATGTGGGCATCTACGTTGGTGGTCAGCATGTTAAACACAGCCCGGCGATATACCTCCTCTCGTTCCTTATAAGGCAGTTGCAGTTTCAGACATACTTCCATCAGTTGTTCGTAGGATGTAGCATCAGGCATCATGCCTGCCAGCGACACCGTATGTACTTTCTCTCCGTTCTTTCGATCATAGCGTTCTGTCAGGAAGTGTTTTTCACCGCCTATCTTAATTAGTTCTGATGACATCATGTCTATACCAGCCATCGTGGCCATATCATAGTAGGCCATCTCAATTGTTGTCAACGGGTAGTGTCGTGTCTCGGCAAATTTCAGCAGATAGTATTTGTAGCCTTCTGGGAGCATGACCTGGCCAGACCGCACATCACCAGTTTCCTTGTTGATGGCAATGACTGCCTTTGAGTGATTGCCGCCAGCCGATGTGCCTACCTCATAAAGAGCGCTCAGTGTCAAGTCCTGACCTGCCACCGTCACTTCTTCTCTGCCATGCAGTATCTCTAATGCTTTCTTATAGAGTTCAGCCAACTGATAACTGCGCTGTTCGTCGAATGCCTGTGCAGGTTCAAACTCCAGTGCCCCCATACTTCTTTTGCCGATAAACGACAACTTGTCAACAGAAGTAATCTCTGACGCACTCACATTGTTTTCTGCTGCCCAGGCATCAAAGACGGCATTACCCCATCGTCCGGGCAGTGAGTCTGATATAAAAGCAGGCAGTCCATAGAAGATGTCATCGTTAGCCAGTCCATAGATGGGCAGGCGATTGCGTGGATCCTTGATGGATGCCGACAATGGCGCGATATCCAGCCCTGCCTTGATGAAGTCGGGATGGTAGTTGAAAACCGCTCTTTTCCGGCGTTCGTCCCAGTAGAGGCTTCCCACTTCCTGGCCCCAGAGCATCACTTTGACGATATTACTTCGCATGCCTTACTCTTTTACGTTTTCCTTGTTGAATCTTCAGTAGTTCGTAAGGTGATACAGGAATCTCAGGTAACACCTCGTCCAATCCCTGTGTGAAGTCAATGGCCTTCAAAAGGGCGATAAAGGTTGCCAGTGTCAAGTTATACAACTGTCCGTTCTCAAACTTTCTGATAGTGATGACGCTGACACCTGACTTGTCTGACACTTCTTTCTGTGTCATGTCACAAGCGATGCGATAGTCCTTGAAACGTTCACCAAGTGTGGCCACGATTTCGGAGGTCACCATATTAGATATGCTTCCTTCATGTTTCATGGCGCAAAGGTAAGCATATTTTCTGTTATAGCCAAATATTTGGGATAAAAATAATTATTCTTACGGTTAAAATGTATTTATCCGAACGCTAATTCCTCTTTGTCTGCGGACTTGGTGATGTGAATGGTGGCACCTGGTTCGAGGTTGCCGTTGACGATCAGGTCGCTGATGCCATCCTCGATATAGTTCTGGATGGCGCGTTTCAACGGACGGGCACCAAACTGAACATCGTAGCCCTTGGAGGCGACAAACGCCTTGGCCTCTTCCGACAGGTCGATATGATAGCCTATCTGTTCGATACGCTGGTACAGGCCTTTCAGTTCGATGTCGATGATTTGCTTGATAGCCTCTAAGTCGAGTTGGTCGAAGGTGATAATCTCATCCAAGCGGTTCAGGAATTCTGGCGAGAACTGCTTCGAGAGCGCCTTCTGCACGATGTTACGGGCATGCTCCTTGTCCTGTTCGTTGAGGGCGAGACCATTATTCCCTGAGGCACTGAAGCCCACGCCCCGTCCGAAGTCCTTCAACTGGCGGGTACCGGCATTCGAGGTCATGATGATGACGGTGTTGCGGAAATCCACAAAACGTCCGTTACCGTCGGTGAGGCGTCCCTCATCAAGCACCTGCAGGAGTAGATTATAGACATTAGCGTGTGCCTTTTCAATCTCGTCGAGCAGGACGATGGAGTAGGGGTGACGACGCACACGCTCTGTCAACTGTCCGCCTTCCTCATAGCCCACATAGCCCGGAGGCGCACCGATGAGGCGTGAGGTGTTGAAACTCTCCGTGTATTCGCTCATGTCGATACGGATGAGAGCATCACTGCTGCCAAACATAAACTCTGCCAGTTTCTTGGCGAGATAGGTTTTTCCTACTCCTGTAGGTCCCAAGAACATGAAGACGCCGATGGGATGGTTGGGCTCTTTCAGTCCCACGCGGTTGCGCTGGATGGCCTTTACCATCTTCTCAATCGCCTTGTCCTGTCCGATGACGGCTCCTTTCAACTCATCCATCATGCCTTTCAGACGGATACCCTCCTGTTCTGCCATCCGCTGTACGGGTACCCCTGTCATCATCGACACCACGTTGGCTACCTGTTCAGCATCCACCACCTGACGCTCCTCATTCTCGCCGCTCTGCCATTTCAGGTTCTGTTCCTTCAAACTGCTTTCCAGTTGCGTCTGACGGTCACGGTAGCCAGCTGCCAACTCGAAGTCCTGACTCTTGACGGCTGCGTTCTTGCGCTCCTTCACGTGAGCAATCTCTTTCTCTAATTCAAGGATCTCAGGCGGGATCTGGGCATTGGAGAGATGAACACGGGAACCCGTTTCGTCCATTGCGTCAATGGCCTTATCAGGCATAAAACGGTCTGTCACGTAGCGGTCTGTCAATTTGACACATGCCACGAGAGCCTCGTCGGTATAGGTGACGTGGTGGTGATGCTCGTAGCGATCCTTGATATTACGCAGTATCTGCAAGGTCTCTTCCTGAGTTGTCGGCTCTACCTGTACCTTCTGGAAGCGGCGTTCCAGAGCGCCGTCCTTTTCCACAGAGTTACGGTATTCGTCGAGGGTGGTGGCGCCGATACACTGCATGGTGCCTCGTGCCAGAGCAGGTTTCATGATGTTGGCGGCATCCATGCTGCCAGGTGTGGAACCAGCACCGATGATGGTATGTATCTCATCGATAAACACGATGACATCGGGGTTCTGTTCTATCTCCTTCATCAGGGCCTTCAGGCGCTCCTCAAACTGTCCGCGATACTTCGTGCCAGCCACCACACCCGTCATATCGAGGGTGTAGATACGTTTGTCGAAGAGCATGGGAGAGGTGTGGTGACTGGCAATCTGCTGGGCCAGTCCCTCCACAATGGCACTCTTGCCCACACCGGGTTCGCCAATTAAAATAGGGTTATTCTTCTTGCGACGACCCAGTATCTCTATGACGCGCTGTATCTCTTTCTCACGACCCACACAGGGATCCAGTTTCCCGTCGAGGGCTGCCTGCGTCAGGTCTGTGCCGAATGTGTCGAGCACGGGCGTCTTCGAGGCAGGCTTCTGAGCCTGTGCGGTGGTGGAACTGGAAGTTCCGGATTTCCTGACTTTTCCAGAGGCACCCGTCTCCTCGAATTCCTCCTCGTCTTCTTCGGGCAGACCTATACCATTGGTGATACTATTGGTCTTGGGGGCGTTGAGCAACGCCTGAACATCCTCATAATTCATACTGTTTAATTCTAATACTTGTTTGGCACCATTGTTCACGGCATCATGTAGGATGGCGAGCAACAGGTGCTGTTCGTTGACATTGGAAGATCTCTGTATACGTGCCTCAAGTACAGCGAGTTTCAGAATGTTGTTCGCTTTTTCGTTGAGTACCAGTTCGTGGGTGTAGATCGGCATCCCCAACTCATCCTCGCGTACTTTATTCTCCAATTCCGTCTTGATGGATTGTAAATTCAGATTCAACCGGTGGAACACATCGATCACCGGACTATCCTTCATCCTCAACAGACCCAGAAGCAGATGTTCCGGACCTACCGAGCGACTGGCCAATCTTGCAGCCTCCTCACGGGAGTAGGCAAGTATTTCAGATACCTTAGGTGAAAACTGGCTGGACATTTAATTTACTATTTTACTATTTACTATTTACAATTTTCTGCAAAGTTACGAATTATTCTGCAAACACCATGCCAAATCTTTAGAAAACTTTCAGCAAAAATAACTTAAAAGGTTTGGTGGGTACGGAAAAAATGTCTACCTTTGCACGGTTAAAAACGCGTCAGAGGGGCTGAAAAGTGCCTTAAACGCAAAATCGCGCTTTTTTAGCGCACCCAAAAAATGTCAAATTGTAAATTGTCAAATAGTAAATTAATCGATGGATCAGAACTTCGACAACGACAGAATCATTAAGATCAACATCGAGGAAGAGATGAAATCGAGTTACATTGACTACTCTATGTCAGTCATTGTGGCCCGTGCCCTTCCTGATGTCCGTGACGGCTTCAAGCCCGTACACCGCCGTATCCTGTACGGTATGATGAACATCAACAACGTTTCCACCCAACCTTATAAGAAATGTGCGCGTGTCGTAGGTGAGGTGCTCGGTAAGTACCACCCCCACGGCGACTCTTCCGTCTATGGTGCCCTCGTGCGTATGGCACAGGACTGGAATATGCGTTACACCCTCGTTGACGGACAGGGTAATTTCGGCTCTGTAGACGGTGACTCGCCTGCTGCCATGCGTTACACCGAGTGCCGTCTCTCGAAGATGGGTGAACACATCATGGACGACCTCGAGAAAGAGACCGTCGACATGATGAACAACTTCGACGACTCGTTGGAGGAACCCACCGTGATGCCTACCAAGGTGCCCAACCTGTTGGTGAATGGTGGTAACGGTATTGCCGTCGGTATGGCTACCAATATGCCAACCCATAATCTGGGTGAGGTGATTGACGGTTGCTGTGCCTATATCGACAATCCCGATATCGACACAGACGGTCTGATGCAGTATATCCCGGGTCCCGACTTCCCGACAGGAGCCTATATCTATGGCCTGCAGGGGGTGAGGGATGCCTACGAGACAGGTCGTGGCCGTATTGTGATGCGTGCCAAGGCTGAGATAGAGAGTGGTGAGACCCACGACAAGATCGTGGTCACGGAGATTCCGTACGGTGTGAACAAGGCTGACCTTGTGGCCTATATTGCCGACCTCGCCAACCAGCATAAGATTGAGGGTGTGGCTAATGTCAACGATGAGTCAGGTCGTCAGGGTATGCGTATCGTCGTGGATGTGAAGCGTGATGCCAATGCCAATGTGCTGCTCAACAAACTCTTCAAGATGACAGCCTTGCAGAGTTCGTTCTCTGTCAATAATATCGCACTTGTGAAGGGTCGTCCCCGTCTGCTGAACTTGAAGGAGTGCGTCAAGTATTTCGTGGAGCATCGTCATGATGTGACCATCCGTCGCACCAAGTACGATCTGCGTAAGGCTCAGGAGAGGGCCCATATCCTCGAAGGCTTGATCATCGCCGTCAACAATATCGACGAGGTGGTACACATTATTAGAAATAGTAAGACCCCGACAGATGCCCAGCGTAACCTGGAGGCTCGCTTCGAACTTGATGAGTTGCAGTCGAAGGCAATCGTCGATATGCGTCTGGCACAGTTGACGGGTCTGCGTGTAGACCAACTCCATCAGGAGTTTGACGACCTGCAGAAACTCATTGCCGACTTGCAGGAAATCCTCGACAATCCCGAGCGTTGTAAGGAAGTGATGAAGCAGGATCTGTTGGAGGTGAAGGAGAAATACGGCGACGAGCGTCGTACGGAGATCATCCCCTTCGACCATGAGTTTAATGCTGAAGACTTCTATCCCGATGATCCTGTGGTCATCACTATTTCGCACATGGGTTACATCAAGCGCACCAATCTCGATGAGTTCCACGAACAGGGTAGAGGAGGTGTTGGTGCCAAGGCTGCCCGTCACCGTGACAATGACTTTACGGAGTATATCTATCCCGCCACGATGCACAACACCTTATTATTCTTTACACAGAAGGGACGTTGTTACTGGCAGAAGTGCTATGAGATTCCCGAAGGTGACAAGAACTCGAAGGGTCGTGCGATACAAAATATGCTCAATATCGAGCCGGATGATTCCATCAACGCCGTGCTGCGCATCAAGAACTTCAACGATGAGGAATTCTTGCAGTCGCATTACGTGGTGTTTGCCACCAAACAGGGTATCATCAAGAAGACTCGTCTGGATGCCTACAAGAACGTGCGTGCTGCCGGTGTCATCGCCATCAATATCAATGAGGGCGACGAGGTGGTAGGCGTTCGTCTGACCAATGGCCAGAATGAGTTGCTGTTGGCTAACCGCAATGGTCGTGCCGTACGCTTCAATGAGGATAAGGTACGTGCGATGGGTCGTGTGGCTACTGGTGTCATCGGTATGCAACTCGATGGTAGCGACGACGAGGTGGTAGGCATGGTCTGCGTCAACGATCCGACTGTGGAGACGATTATGGTGGTTTCTGAGAACGGCTACGGTAAGCGCTCAGAGGTTGAGGACTATCGTAAGACCAACCGTGGTACGAAGGGTGTGAAGACACTCGCCGTCACTGAGAAGACAGGTCGTCTGGTGGCCATCAAGGTGGTGACAGACGAGAATGACCTGATGATCATCAACAAGTCGGGTATCCTTATCCGTCTGAAGGTGGCCGATGTCCGTGTGATGGGCCGTAACACCCAGGGTGTACGTCTCATTAACCTTACGAAGAAGAACGATACCATTGCCAGTGTGTGCAAGGTGACGTCCAGTCAGGAAGAAGATGTAGAGGAAGCAGAGGTGCTGAATGAAGAACTGCCTGCCGACACGAGTGTCGATGCTGCTTTCGAAACAGATAATAATAACAATGAATAATAACAAATCAAACCAAAATTAAAAGGCTTATGAAAAAGTTTATGATGATGGCAATGTTCCTGGTAGCCAGCGCTACCGCATTTGCCGGTGACAGTGATGCTTTGAAGGCTATCCTCAAGGCAAAGACTTATGCTGAGGCTGAAGCCCTGCTGAATAGTGGTCTCAGTCAACTGGCCAACGATCAGGAGAAGGCAAAGGCTTACAACAAACTCGTTGACCTCGCTTTTGAGAAGTTCAAGAAGGAAGACGACACGCGTACTACCAATCAGGCCCTGCAGAAGAACGACCCTGTGGACACTGACGGTATGATCAAGGCTGCTATCGATGCCCTCAACAGTGCTGTTGAGTGCGATAAGTACGATAACCTTCCCAATGCCAAGGGACAGGTGAAGCCTGCCTTCCAGAAGAAGAACCAAGACCGTCTGCAGAGTGTACGCAAGAGCCTGTATGATCAAGGCTGCAACTATGCTGAGGACACCAAGAATGCTGAGGCATTAAACTGCCTTGACGCCTATATCAAGAGTGCTGGCTCCTCTCTCTTTAAGGATGTCGTAGCAGTGCAGAATGATCCTAATCGTGGTATCGCCGCTTACTATGCTGGTCGTGCTGCCATGCAGTTGGATAAGAGTGAGCGTGCCATCGAACTGTTTAAGATGGGTCTGCAAGATACCATCAAGCAGGTTCATGACTTCAGTCTCGACCTTCTTCTGTACACGATGGGTAAGCAGCGCTCCACAAAGGAAGACTCCCTGAAGTTCATCAACGACATGAAGGAACTGTACGCCCAGTATCCTGAGAGCGACAAGGTTTACTCTTACATGTGCGATGCTCTGATTCTGAACAATGATGATGCTGCCGTTATGAAGATTGGCGAGGAGCATATGGCCAAGTATCCCAACTCCGTGCTGCCTCACATCTACAAGGCTTTCATCCTGCAGAACCAGAAGAAGTATGCCGAGGCCGTTGCTCAGTGGAGCCTCATTCCTGAGACACAGCCCAACTACGTGCAGTTCGCCTACTATCGTGCCGTCTGTAAGTACAATATCGCTGCCGAATTCAACGAGAACAATGCTGATGCCCGTACGGGTCGTCTGACACCTGACAACGAGAAGAAGTTCCATGAACTGCTTAAGGATGCACAGGTTGACTTCGAGAAGTGCCAGCAGTTGGATCCCGAGCAGGGGACTGTGAAGTGGAAGTACCTGTTGCATAACATCTACACACAACTCGGCCTTGAGGAAAAGGCTGCAGCCCTTGACTAAAGCGTGTGTTACCAATTTTACGGTATTGTTTACTATCCCTTAGTGTGATCCTCGCACTATCTGTTTCCGCTCAACGGAAACAGATAGGCGAGGCTCGTACATATCTGAAGAGCGGCAAGAACTTCGACAAGGCAGAACGGTTGATGACTGACTTGTTGAAGGACTCCGCCAACCAAGACAACAAGCGCATCTACGAGATCTGGCTCCAGAGCGTGCAGAAGCAGTATGAACAGGCTAATGAACGGTTCTATACGCATAAGCAGCAGGACACAGCGCAGTTCTTCTCGTTGGTGCGCCGTATGTTTTCTATCGCTTTCCGCATGGACTCTCTCGACATGATGCCCGACAAAAAGGGTAGGGTGGCACCCGAACTCCGTAAGGATGTGGCGAGGGATATGATTAACTACTGGCCAAACCTCTTCTATGGTGGTGCCTATCATGTCAGGAAGAGCGATTTCCAGAAAGCCTATGATTTCTTCGAGACCTACCTCGACTGTACCCATCAACCTCTTTTCACGGGCTATGACCCTATTTTTGCCGATGATTCACGTATCGCGGAAGCCTCTTATTGGGCCTGTTACTGCGGTTACAGGATGAACGACCCCTTGTTGGCACTCCGTCATAGGGAATTGGCACTGCGCGACAAGTCGAAGCGCGACATGACCTTCCAGTATCTGGCTGAGGCGTGGAAGACCCTGAATGACGACTCCATGTATGTGGCTACGCTCCAGAAGGGATTCAAGGAGTATCCCACCTCGAACTATTTCTTCCCCCGTCTGATGGATCACTACACGCAGATCCGTCAGTATGAGGAGGCGTTGGATGTCGTTGATGCGGCTTTGGAGGCAGACTCACTCAGTGAACTGTATCTCTATGCCAAGTCGAACGTCCTGATGCAGTTGGAACGCTATGCCGAGAGTCTCGACTATACCGACAAACTGTTGACACTCAATGATAAACAGGCAGATGCCTACTATAACGGTGGTTCTGCCTATCTGAACATCGCCCTGCGTATGGATCCCCAACGACACAAGAAACAGTTGAAGGACATGTACCAGAAAGCCCTGCCTTATATGGAGAAATACCGTGCCTTAGCCCCCACCGAAATACAGAAATGGGGACCCGCCCTCTATCGTATCTACTTCAACCTGAATATGGGGAAACAGTTTGATGAGATCGATAAAATCTTAAAGAAATAAAAAAGTTCGCACTTATTGATATATCTTATCGGTTTTATTTGTACTTTTGTAGGATAGAATAATATTCAATCTAAAACAAATAAAACGTAAGGACTATGGCAGATAATGCTCAACTGATTGCCCAATGCGAGGCGATTGCAAAAGAATGGCTCTCTCCGGCCTTTGATGAGGAGACACGTAAGGAAGTTCAGGCAATGCTTGACAACCCTGATAAGACTGCTCTTATCGATGCTTTCTATCAGAATCTTGAGTTTGGTACAGGTGGTCTGCGCGGTATCATGGGTGCCGGCACGAACCGTATGAACAAGTACATCGTGGGTATGGCTACCCAGGGATTCGCCAACTATATCAACAAGGCATTCCCTGGTAAGCAGCCTGCTGTGGTGGTAGGACACGACTGTCGTAACAACGGACGGATGTTTGCTGAGACGGTTGCAGATATCTTCTCAGCCAATGGTATCAAGGTATACCTCTTCGAGAGTCTCCGTCCCACACCAGAGATTTCGTTCGCTATCCGTCAACTCGGTTGTCAGGCAGGTGTCAACGTCACGGCTTCTCACAACCCCCGTGAGTATAATGGCTACAAGGCCTACTGGGATGATGGTGCACAGGTGCTGGCTCCGCACGATAAGGGAATCATCGACGAGGTGAATAAGGTGAAGATCCAGGACGTGAAGTTTGAAGGCAACAAGGATCTCATCGACATTATCGGTGGCGAGATGGACTGGGACTATATTCAGGCTGTCAAGGAGGCCATGGTGGATCAGGATGTCATCCTGCGTCAGAAAGACCTCAATATCGTTTATTCACCCATGCACGGCACAGGCCGTGTCATCGTTCCGATGGCTCTGCGTTCATGGGGCTTCCAGAATATCCACGTGGTACCTGAACAGATGGTTATCGACGGTAACTTCCCCACTGTTGTCAGTCCGAATCCAGAGAATGCCGAAGCGATGACCCTGGGTATGAAACTTGGTACAAAACTCAATGCCGACCTGGTGATTGCTTCCGATCCTGATGCTGACCGTCTGGCCATCGTCTGCCGCAACCCGAAAGGCGAGTGGGAGATCCTCAATGGTAACCAGACTGCTATGATGTTCTCTTGGTATATCATCACCAATAAGAAGAAACTTGGTCAACTCAAGGGTAACGAGTTCATGGTGAAGACTATTGTGACTTCTGAGATGATAGCCGCTATTGCTAAGAAGAACGGTGTTGAGATGTTCGACGAATATACCGGTTTCAAATGGATTGCCTACCGTATCCGCGTCAATGAGGGTAAGAAGAAGTACATCGGCGGTGGTGAGGAGTCATTCGGATTCTTGCCGTTCGATAAGGTTCGCGACAAGGACTCCCCAGCCTCTATCTGTCTGATTTGTGAGATTGCTGCCTGGGCCCGCGACAATGGTATGACACTCTACGATCTGCTGATGAATATCTATAAGGAGTACGGCTTCTCGAAGGAAATCACTGTCAATGTGGTGCGTCCGGGTAAGACTGGTGCCGATGAGATTAAGCAGATGATGACCAACTTCCGTGAGAACCCGCCGAAGTCATTGGGTGGATCGAAGGTATGCGTTTGGAAGGACTACAAGACTTTGGAGGCCAAGGATGCGCAGGGCAACGTGACGAAGATCGACATGCCCGACACTTCGAATGTGTTGCAGTGGTTCTGCGAGGATGGAACGAAGGTTTCTGTCCGTCCTTCCGGCACAGAGCCGAAGATCAAGTTCTATACCGAGGTCAAGGATCCTTCCTTCAAGGGTGCTGCTGACTACGAGAGCTGTTCTAAGGCTGCCGATGCAAAGATTGAGGCCTTGAAGAAAGATTTGAATCTCTAAGCGTGGTGGTATGGTTCTCCCTTGATGATGGTGCAGGCTCGGTAGAGTTGTTCTGTAAAGACAAGGCGCACCATCTGATGGGAGAAGGTCATACGAGAGAGGGAGATTTGTTCGATGGCACGGGCATAGACCTCGGGTGAGAATCCGTAAGGACCGCCGATGACGAATATCAAGCGACGGGCGGTCTGTTGTTTCTGCTCCAGCCAACGAGCAAACTCCACACTACGTAACTCCTTACCGTGTTCATCGAGTAGTACCACGGTGTCCGACGATTGTATCTGCTTCAGGATCAGTTCTCCCTCTGCTGTCTTCTGCTGTTCCTCCGAAAGATTTTTGGTCTGACGGAGTTCAGGGATAGTCACAATATCGAAAGGCATGTAGTGGACAATACGTTCGGCATAGTCGCTGATACCTGCCTGGAAATGTTTGTTTACCGTCTTGCCGACAAGAATAAGAACAGTTTTCATATTTACGATAGCGGTAGAGGATTAATCACTTTTCACTCTTTACTTTTCACTTTTCACTTCCAATGGTTTCGTTTTCAATGAATTCATTGAATTGTGTCTGGTAGCCATTAAACACGTTGATGTCTACGTCGCCAGTGATACCCTGCACCCGTCCGTCGGGCGATAATTGCCACACTACCAGCCTGATGTCGGGCTTGTACTCCCCATACCGGGCTATCCACACTTTGTAGTTGCGCTTGATGTCAGGCGCATCTGGCAGGTATTTGTTGACGAACATCTGATTGATATAGAGAATGGGCTTTACGCCGCAACGCTTTTCGACAGCCTGAAGCCACACACGAATATGGCTCCACATAACCTTTGAACCTCCCATTGCCTCTATCTGACTGTTGGAGGGTTCGATGTCGAGCACGGGGGGCAGGTCGCCCTTGCGGAACAAGGTGTGGTTGATGAAAAATTCTGCCTGTGCCGCCCCAGTGCGTTTTGTAGAGAAAAAGTGGTAGGCGCCGATGGGGATGCCTGCCTTACGGGCAGCAGCATAATCGTGGACGTAGTAAGGGTTGCGCACGGTGACACCTTCCGTCGACTTGATGAAGACGAACGAAACGGGATAATCTACCTTGCCAGATATCTGTTTTTTGCTCTTCGAACCGAGGTGACTGATGCGCAGTTTGTTCCAGAGAATGGGGTATTTCTTGCGACCTTTGCCGTGCTGGTAGCGGGAAATATCGATACCGTAGATGCGCTCAGAGGTGTAGTTCATCCGTTCACCCTTGAACACGTCCCGTTTCCATTGCCCCGTCTTCAGCACTGTCGCCACTTCGTTCTCTAAGAATTGCAGACCGAAGCCATCACGCTTATCGTTCTCCCAGTGACCTTCGAAATAATGTCCGTCAGCAGAGAGATACGAGCCGTGTCCCTCGGCCTTGGCATCCGTAATCATTCCCTCATAGTGGCCGTTGGCAAACGCTCCTTGATAAATGCCTGTGGAATCGATGCGCAGTCCGCTGACGAGTGTATCGTTGTCCCATTGTCCGATGATGATGCGTCCCAGGGAGTCACGGCTAATGGCTGTGCCCTGACGTTTGTGACCTTTCCATCGTCCTATATTATATATAGGTATGGTGTCGAGTGTCTCACTGTGCCGCAGACCATTGGCAAAGGCCGCTACCATTTCATAGCCTTCGTCTTCCACGTTGTGACGGTCCAGATAGTAGTCCAGTTCATCTTTGCGGTCTTCCGCCATCTGCTTGCGAATGGAGTCAAGTCGCAGGGCGGTGGAGATACTGAAATCCGTAGTAGTCAGCGTGTCTCCGATAGCCTCCGTCTTGCGACGTTCTGTCTGGTGACGCCAACCCAGATATGCGCCAACTATCGTAGCGGCAACTATCACTAAAAGTATATATCGTAACGATTTCTTCATTCTGACTGCAAAATTACGAATTTTTTGGGGATTTCTTTTGCATTTCGCTTGACTTTTCGTAATTTTGCCCACACAATTAACTCAACATCAATGATCATGAAGAAATTATTAGTTTTCGGCCTGTTGTTGATCGGGATGACAGCACAGGCACAATGGGGTCAGAGACCACGAATGGTGGAACCTGGACTCACCGACCAGACCGCGAGAAAGTTCACACTCGATCTAACTGACGACGGGAAGGCGCAGATGGTATGTTTCCTTCCTACGACACCGTCTGGCAAGGCAATTGTTGGTATTCCTGGCGGTGGCTATTCTATGTTGTCGAATACCCACGAGGGAACAATGGCTGCCGACTGGCTAAACAAGAAAGGCATTGCCTATTTCGTAGTGAACTACCGTCTGCCAGAAGGTGACCGTACCATTCCGATGGGCGATGTGGAGAAAGGTTTCCGTATCGTGCGTGACTCAGCCGCCCTCTGGGGTATCAATCCCAGCGATGTAGGTATCATGGGTTTTTCGGCAGGTGGTCATCTGGCTTCTGTCATATCTACCCATTCCCCCTTCGAGGTGCGTCCGAACTTCTCGATCCTGTTCTATCCAGTGATCTCGATGGATGAGCGCGTGTCGCATGTATGGTCTTGCCGTAATTTCCTCGGCGAGAAAGGACAGAAGGATCCAAAGTTGGTGCACGATTTCTCTACCAACAATGCCGTGCAGCGTCATCTGACACCGCCTGCCTGCATCATCATGTCGGGCGACGACAATCTGGTGCCACCGCTGACCAACGGTCTGGCTTATTATACCGCTATGCGTAATGCCGGCAACGACTGTATGCTGCTGCTCTATCCTTCGGGTGGTCACGGCTACGGCTTCGGACAGTGGTTTACGTATCACGATGAGATGCTTGCAACACTTGGTAAGTGGCTGGATCAGTTGAAGGCTCCCAAGACCGATGCCATCCGCGTGGCTTGTATCGGTAACAGTATCACCGATGGTCACGGTATCGACCTGGCACCCCGCAACGGCTATCCCGCCCAGTTGCAGCGACTCTTAGGCGATGGCTACACAGTGAAGAACTTCGGACTGAGTGCCCGTACGATGCTGAACAAGGGTGATGTGCCTTATATGAACGAGATGGCGTGGCGCGATGCACAGGCTTTCAAACCTGATATCGTCGTCATCAAACTGGGTACCAACGACTCTAAGCCCCACAACTGGGTGCATAAGGACGGGTTCAAGCAGGATTTGCAGCAGATGATTACCACCCTCTGTCCGCAGTTGGCCCAGCCCGCCAAGAAGGGCAAGAAAGCCAAGAAAGGTCAGGTGGCAGAGCCTGTAAAGCCCCGTATCATCCTTTGCACACCGATTCCCGCCTTCAAATCGACATGGGACATCAGCGATCAGGTGATTACCAACGAGATAATCCCCATCCAGAAAGAGGTGGCTGCGCAGTATGGTCTGCAAGTGCTCGACCTGCATTCACTGTTTACCGATGCCAGTCTGGTGCTGGACGACGGTATCCATCCCAACGACAAGGGTGCACAACGGCTCGCCCAACTCGTGGCGGAAGCTATCAAACAGTGATATTGTGATATTCCAACAAAAAAATGCTCCCAAGCTTGGGAGCATTTTTTGTTTGTGGAGCGTTGTCCTTTATGAGAAGGCAACAGTCAGACCTGCCATCACAATCGATACCATCGACATCAGTTTGATGAGGATGTTGAGCGACGGACCGGACGTATCCTTGAACGGATCACCTACGGTGTCGCCTACGATACAAGCCTTATGGGCAAACGAACCCTTACCGCCAAAAGCACCTTCTTCAATATTCTTTTTCGCATTGTCCCAAGCACCACCGGCATTCGCCATGAAGACGGCGAGGGTGAAACCACCTGCCAGACCGCCTACCAGCAGACCGAGTACACCAGCCACACCGAGGATGATACCCACGAGGATGGGGATGATGATGGCGAGGATGGACGGGATGATCATCTCATGCTGGGCGGCCTTGGTAGAGATCTCCACACAACGGCCATAGTCGGGCGTACCAGTTCCTTCGAGGATACCGGCAATCTCCTTAAACTGACGGCGCACCTCCTGAACCATCTTCTCGGCAGCGCGGCCTACGGCCTCCATCGTCATACCACAGAACAGGAAGGCTGCCATCGCACCGATGAAGGCACCTACGATGACCCTCGGGTTCATCAGGTTCACCTGATAGTAGTTCATGAAGTCGGGGATAGTGGCGTTGGAAGCATCAATCACTTGACCGGCCACATTCGTCAGCGTCTGTCCGGCACGGGTCATCGCAATCTTGATCTCCTCAATATAAGAGGCGAGGAGGGCGAGAGCCGTGAGGGCGGCAGAGCCGATGGCAAAGCCCTTACCAGTAGCAGCAGTGGTGTTTCCCAGTGCGTCGAGGGCATCGGTACGGTGGCGCACTTCCTCACCCAGTCCGCACATCTCGGCATTACCGCCGGCATTGTCGGCAATCGGTCCGTAGGCGTCTGTAGCCAGTGTGATACCCAGTGTAGAGAGCATACCTACGGCAGCAATACCGATACCATAGAGTCCGTGAGCCAGAGATTCCGACGTCAAAGAGAGATCGAAGCCGTTGGCACAGAGATAACTCAGCATGATGGCCACACCAATGGTAATCACCGGGATGCAGGTAGAAATCATACCCGTACCGATACCTTTAATGATCACGGTAGCGGCACCGGTCTGTCCTGCCTCGGAGATCTTCTGGGTGGGTTTGTAACTGTGAGAGGTATAGTATTCCGTAGCCTGTCCGATGATCACACCGGCAGCCAGACCGGAGATGACGGAGAAGGAAAGACCCAGCCAGTTCTCAATACCCAGCAGGTAGAGGATGGCGAAGGTAGCGATGGCAATGAGTACGGCGCTGACATTCGTTCCCAGTGCGAGCGAGCGGAGCAGATCCCTCATTGTGGCACCTTCTTTGGTGCGGACGAGGAAGATTCCCAAGAGTGAGAGGAACACACCCACGGAAGCAATCAACATCGGGGCGATGACGGCTTTGAGTTGTATCTCAAGACCTGCTACACCGAAGGCAGCAGCACCCAGGGCTGCAGTGGAGAGGATAGATCCGCAATAACTCTCATAGAGGTCGGCACCCATACCGGCGACGTCACCGACATTGTCACCGACGTTGTCGGCAATAGTAGCGGGGTTGCGTGGGTCGTCCTCGGGAATGTCGGCTTCCACCTTACCTACGATGTCGGCACCCACGTCGGCTGCTTTCGTGTAGATACCACCACCGACACGGGCAAACAGTGCCTGTGTCGAGGCACCCATACCGAAGGTTAGCATCGTGGTAGTGATGGTGATGAGAGCCATCTGGTCGCCCTGATAGAAATAACTGAGTACCAGGAACCATATCGCGATGTCAAGCAGTCCCAGTCCGACAACTGTCAGACCCATCACAGCACCGGAGCGGAAAGCGATCTTCAATCCGGCGTCCATGCTTTGACGGGCGGCGTTAGCCGTACGTGCCGAAGCGTATGTGGCTGTCTTCATGCCGAAGAAACCTGCCAGTCCGGAGAAGAAGCCGCCTGTTAGGAATGCGAAAGGCACCCAGGGGTTCTGTACGTTCAGTCCGTACGCCATAAAGGCAAACAGGGCACAGAGGACGATAAACACGATAAGCACTACCTTGTACTGCTGTTTCAGGTAGGCCATAGCACCTTTGCGCACGTAGAGCGCAATTTCTTTCATTCGAGGCGTTCCTTCGTCAGCCTTCATCATGCTGCGGAAGAAGAAGTACGCCATGCTCAGTGCCACGATCGATGCGATGGGCACGAGCCAGAAAACTGAGGGGATGTTCATAATGGTTTTGTTAAGTTTGTTGGATTTATTTGATTTGTCTTTTACTCGTCAACGAATTCAATCAACTGGGCGGCCTCATCGTCAGGATCCTCGCTGCCGAGGTCCATCATCGTAGAGTAGTTCTCCTCCGTAATTTCATCGTCGTTGGGATCTTCGACCAGCGAATCGTCTTCATCGTGATTCTTGTAGTCGTCCTTTACCTCTACGTCGGCATCTTCGTCCTCTTCACTTTCTTCGCGCTCATCTTCGTCATTGAACTTCATACGCAGTTTCTCCTGCTGGGGTTTGAGTTTGGCGAAGATGGCTTCCACCCAGTTGCCCTTGGCTACCTCAAGTACTTCAAAGCCGTCTTCCACCTTTTTCTCGTACATACCGCCCTTCTTGTGCAGACGGTCCTTCGGCAATGTCGTCGTGGAGATATCGAAACCACTGAGGATGATATCTTGGATAGACTGTGACAGGGAATCCCAACCGCCTCCGAAGTTACGGTCTAACACCTCGATGAGTTTGGCGGCAGAGATATGTCGGATGTTCTCGTAAGTAAGGTCCGTGACGCGCATGATAGGTTTCTTGCGCAGTCCCCAGTTCAGGCGTGTTTCCTCATCCATTTTCAGTTCGCCTACCTTATAGCCCTGTTTGGTATAGGCTTTTTTGAGGACTGGCGTGAGTTCTGGTATCTCCAGAATCTCAAAGGCACACCGAATGATGTCGGTGTAATGGCGGAAGTTTTCTTTGATGTCCGCATCCTTCAGACCTGCGTCAAGCATGCGGAAGATGTCGTTTTCCTGAACGTCCCAAACGGAACTCTTAGTAAGTGATTTGAGCGACAGAGCGTTGCTGTCCTCGGGTTGTTGTTTTTGTCTTGCCATATAAAAATTAGATATTTGTGTGCAAAGATAATAAAAAAAGTGAAAAGTGAAAAGTGAAAAGTGAAAAATATTTCGCTGTCCTCACATTTTTTCTTAATTTATTAGTATCTTTGCACTGGATATGGTACAACCACTGGCTGAAAGACTACGTCCTCGCACCCTTGATGACTATATCGGACAGGAACATCTGGTAGGCGAGGGAGCTGTCCTGCGGAAGATGATCGACGCAGGACGCATCTCCTCGTTTATCCTTTGGGGACCGCCGGGAGTGGGCAAGACCACGCTGGCGCAGATCATCGCCCACAAACTGGAAACACCTTTCTATACACTCTCTGCTGTGACGAGCGGCGTGAAGGATGTGCGCGACGTGATTGAGAAGGCACAGAAGGGACGGTTTTTCAATGAGGCTTCGCCCATCTTATTTATCGACGAGATTCATCGTTTCTCCAAGTCGCAGCAGGACTCGCTGTTGGGGGCTGTGGAGAAGGGTGTCGTCACACTGATTGGCGCCACCACGGAGAACCCGTCGTTTGAGGTCATCCGTCCGTTGTTGAGCCGTTGCCAACTCTATGTCCTGAAGTCATTGGAGAAGGATGATCTGCTGAAACTGCTCGATCGTGCCATCCATACCGATGTGGTTCTAAAGGAAAAGGATATCGAACTGAAAGAGACTGGTGCCATCCTGAGATTCAGTGGAGGCGATGCCCGCAAACTGCTTAATATTCTGGAACTTGTGGTTGAAGCGGAGAATGAAAAAAAAATCGTCATTACCGACGAACTAGTGAACATGCGCCTCCAACAGAATCCGTTGGCCTACGACAAGGATGGCGAGATGCACTATGATATTATTTCAGCCTTCATCAAGAGCATCCGAGGCAGTGATCCCGATGCTGCTCTTTACTGGTTGGCACGGATGATAGAGGGTGGGGAAGACCCCAAGTTCATTGCCCGTCGACTGGTCATCTCCGCCTCGGAGGATATCGGTCTGGCTAATCCCAATGCCCTGCTTCTGGCCAATGCCGCCTTCGATGCTGTCAATAAGATCGGTTGGCCTGAGGGGCGCATCCCCTTAGCAGAGGCAACGGTCTATCTCGCCACCTCGCCAAAAAGCAACTCTGCCTATCTCGGCATCGATGCCGCCCTCGATCTGGTGCGCCGTACGGGAAACCAACCCGTGCCGCTGCCCATCCGTAATGCTCCTACAGAGTTGATGAAGGAACTGGGCTATCACGATGGCTATAAGTATCCGCACGATTTCCCCGGTCATTTCACCCAGCAGCAGTATCTGCCAGATGCCTTGGTAAATGAGCGTCTCTGGCACGGTCAGCATTCCCCTGCAGAAGAGAAACTCGTAGAACGTATGATCAACTACTGGGGTGAGCGATACAAGAAATAGTTTCAACGCCTATCAAGTTTAAACTTATAATAATGAAGCAGAACATACAATGGATGTTCACCACCATCCTCAGTAGATTTACGTTTGGCATGTTCGATTATTATTTGTAATTTCGCAACCCAGAAGAATGGCAGAATTACACATTTTCAATCCCGAGCATGACATTGCTCTTGCGTCCAACCTGAGCAATTTCACGGCACCACATGCCGGTAGACAACTGAGGCACGACCTCGGTTATCTACCTGCGATATGGGCGAAGGATGGCGATTATGTGCTGGTGGAGGACGTGGAGTGGGCGCAGACGGCCTTTTCGCGATTGATGCACAGACGGTTTGAGGGTTTTATCGACAAGCACGCACTTGCCCGCCTTGACATCGACCGTGTGGAGCCGTGGGGCTGGGACTTGGCGCTGCGTGAGTTCTTGTTTCGATACGGGTTGGATACGGTGCCGACAGAGGAAGAGATAGCCGTGATCCGTGACCTGTCGCACAGGAAGCATGCCGTCTGGCTACTGAGGGAACTGAGGGAATTCGACGGGACGACGGGCGATTCGTGGCTGGCAGATATGATGGTAGAGGTGAGACAGGCGCTCAGGTATAACCGTCGGATCGTGGTGAAGGCACCATGGAGCAGCAGCGGACGCGGCATCCGCTTTATCGACGAGGAAATAAACGACTACCAGGAGCGATGGATTCGGAATGTCATTGCACGTCAGGGATGTGTGGAGATAGAGCCGTTTTATCATAAGATAAAGGATTTTGGTATGGAATTTGAGAGCGATGGCGAGGGGCGTGTAAATTATTTAGGACTCTCGCTCTTCCATACGCAAAACGGGGCTTATACGGGAAACATCTTGGCGACGGAGGAAGAAAAGCGGGAGATGATAAGCCACTATCTGTCGACAGATCTGCTCGATACGGTCCAGCAACGCATTTGCGAGCGTCCGGGTGAACGATTCAAAGGAATGTATAGTGGTCCCTTCGGCATCGATATGATGATTGTGGCCTCGGAAGCCGACGGCTTTTTACTGCACCCTTGTGTGGAGATAAATCTACGCCGCACGATGGGGCATGTCGCTCTCGAATTATCCAGAAAATGCGCTTCAGACCAGTTGATGCGCATCGATTTTGCCGACAATACCTACAAACTGAAAATCCAGCGATTATAGATTATTTTGTATAGAAATCAATGAGTTGTGTGAGGGCCTGTTGACAGACGGGACAGAATTCCAGTTCTTCGTTGGTACGCATGCGACAGTTCTCGCAACCACGCCAGACGCCTTTTTCTAAGTAGCCGCCGCCCTCGACAAGACCTGCCTTTCCTGCCTGAATCAGATTGTTCCACTTGATGATGCCAGTGGCCTTTGTGGTAAGGTTTGGTTCCCAAGGCTCTGTGTCATCAAAATACATCGGGTCGTCATTGCCATAAGCGTACTCGTCGCCCAGTCCTCCGAAGGAATGGCCGAACTCATGCACCACGACAGGCAGAAAATGCTTGCCCCCTGTATAACTAAGGTTGTAGGAGTTGTAGATGCCACCCCCGCCGTAGTGCTCAGTATTCACTAATATAATAATGTGTTCATAAGGCGTTCCTGCAAGGACATCGTGAAGATGTTTTAAGTGGAGCGTGGTCAGATAACGGTCGCTGTAAAACGTGTCGAAATGGGATCCTAGAACCGTGTTTCGCCAGATACCCTTAGAAGGTTCGCTGGTGCCAGACTCTTCCGAGATGGGTTTTAGGGCGATGATGTTGAAACGCTCTTGCATCGACTTGAACGGCTCGTGGTTGAAAAGCGATCCGATGGCGCGTTGGCAATCGTCAAGGTAATGGTCCATCTCGTCAGCCGTATAACCTTCTGCGACGAAGGCGATATGAATACAATGAGAGGTGTCAGCGGCCTGATGTAATACGTCGTAGGGCGTGACATGGTATTCGCCGGCCTTGCGGATGAGAATATCTTTAGGATCTACGAGGTGAGTAAGGGAACTGATTACTTTGTCGTGATAGTCGAAGAGTTCCACCGTGATCTCCACAGAGTCCTTTGGGAAGGGCACCAAGAAGACATTCTCAAAGGATTTCTGTACATGTTTGGCTTCATCTGTAGCGAGCCACTCCTGAAAGAGGGTGGAGAAGGAATGACGATAGATGACCGTGCTGTCGGTCTTTGAACGTACCGTGATCTGTCCGTTGCCTCTCAGTGGTAGTTCTGAAAGACGGTTTCTACGACCATACCAATGAGGCAGGCTAACGAGTTCATCGACATATATCTCATGTTGGATCTGACTGCCAGCGAAGGTGTAGTCCAGACGGAGGGTACGGCCTTCGAAATAGTCTTCAAATCGCTGGGCGCTGACGCAGATGACCGATATCAGTAAAGTGATGATAATAAGCAACTTCTTCATAATTCTTGAATTAATTTGTTGACGTAATCTCTGCCCCAATCGCGCAGGTGGTGACGTTGGTTGTCGTATTGCAACAAATCGAGGTCAATGACCACGATACCGTCCTCATTACGGGTCCGTCCGATCCGTTTCTCGATCTCCTTCAATACCTCACACAGTAGGCCCTCACCGAAAGCCGTCGTACCTCGACAGAGTTGGTTCAGATAGGGCTCTTTCCTGATGCTATTGACGGGGTCTGTCCAGATGGCAGAAGTGAAATGCGCTTCCGTCAACAACTGTATCAGTTGTTCCTTTGCCTTTGCCATATTGACCTCTTGATTCTCGTTCGATGCGAGTGAGATGATGACAGTATGTTCCTTTTGTTTCATAACGAATGCAAAGATAATAAAAAATCAGTTCAAAGAGAATAAAATGCGGAAATTATTCACTATCTTTGCACTGCAATAGCGGATTGATCGGAATCGGAATTATCAAAAGAGGAGGTAAAGTGCTATGCCGACTTGACAAATTGAAAGAAAATGAATTAATTTCGTGAATTTCTGCTCAAATATTTGGCCAAATGAAAATAAAAGTGTAATTTCGCAGCGTTTTTCAAAACAGATTAATTTCAAACATTCAAAATAACAATTAAAAATGAAGAAGTACAACTTTAATGCCGGTCCTTCGATGCTTCCCCGTGAAGTGATTGAAAAGACCGCTCAACAGTGTCTTGATTTCAATGGCTCTGGTCTCTCTCTGATGGAGATCAGCCACCGTGCAAAGGATTTCCAGCCCGTTGTTGACGAGGCTGTGGCTTTAGTGAAGGAACTGCTCGACGTACCCGAGGGCTATTCAGTGATCTTCCTCGGTGGTGGTGCTAGTCTTGAGTTCTGCATGATTCCATTCAATTTCCTGATCAAGAAGGCCGCCTACCTGAACACGGGTGTATGGGCTAAGAAGGCCATGAAGGAAGCCAAATTGTTTGGTGAGGTCGTAGAGGTGGCTTCTTCAGCCGATGCCAACTACACCTTCATCCCCAAGGACTGGACTGTTCCCGCTGATGCCGACTATCTGCACATCACGACTAATAATACTATTTATGGTACGGAGATCCGCAAGGATCTCGACGTCGCAGTGCCCCTGATCGCCGATATGTCGTCGGATATTATGAGTCGTCCTGTGGATGTCAGCAAGTATGATGCCATCTATGCCGGTGCCCAGAAGAACCTGGCTATGGCCGGTGTGACCATCATCATCCTGAAGGATGAGAAGTTGGGTCGTGCTCCGCGTGAGATTCCCACGATGCTCGACTATCGCACACACGTGGAGAAGGGTTCGATGTTCAACACACCTCCTGTGGTGCCCATCTACTGCGCCCTCGAGAACCTCCGTTGGATCAAGGCTCAGGGTGGTGTTGCCGCTATGGACAAGTTGGCTAAGCAGCGTGCAGAGATCGTCTATGGCGAGATCGACCGTAACAAGATGTTCGTGGGTACCGCCAAGGAAGAGGATCGTTCACTGATGAACCTCTGCTTCGTGATGGCTCCTGAGTATAAGGAACTCGAGAAGGACTTCTTAGATTTCGCCGTATCGAAGGGTATGGTTGGTGTGAAGGGTCATCGTAGTGTTGGTGGCTTCCGTGCTTCCTGCTACAACGCCCAGACCATCGAAGGCTGCAACGCCCTTGTTGCCTGCATGAAGGAATTTGAAGCAAATCATTAATAGATATGAAAGTATTAGTTGCAACAGAGAAGCCATTCGCAGCAGCAGCCGTGAATGGTATTAAGGCAGAGATTGAGGCAGCCGGTAATGAACTCGTGCTGCTGGAGAAATATACAGAGAAGGCTCAGTTCTTGGAGGCTGTGAAGGATGCCGATGCCCTGATTATCCGTTCGGATAAGGTGGACGCTGAGGTACTGGATGCTGCCAAACAGTTGAAGATCGTGGTTCGTGCTGGTGCCGGTTACGATAATATCGACCTCGCCGCTGCTACCGCTCACAATGTAGTAGCAGAGAATACCCCGGGTCAGAACTCTAACGCCGTTGCCGAGTTGGTATTCGGTATGTTGGTGATGGCCGTTCGTGGTTTCTATAATGGTAAGAGCGGCTCAGAATTGCTGGGTAAGAAACTCGGTATTCTCGCCTTCGGTAATGTAGGTCGTAATGTGGCTCGCATCGCCAAGGGATTTGGTATGGACGTCTATGCCTACGATGCTTTCTGTCCCACAGATGTCATCGAGAAGGCTGGTGTGCATGCCGTAGCCAATCAGGATGCCCTCTTCGAGCAGTGCGATGTTGTTTCACTCCATATCCCTGCTACGCCTGAAACCAAGCAGAGCATCAATGCTGCTCTCGTGGGTAAGATGAAGAAGGGTGGTATTCTCGTGAACACCGCCCGTAAGGAAGTGATCAACGAACCCGAACTGATTCAGTTGATGGCAGAGCGTGAGGACTTGAAGTTTGTCACCGACATTATGCCCGATGCCAACGATGAGTTTGCTAAATTCGAGGGTCGTTACTTCTCAACCCCGAAGAAGATGGGTGCCCAGACAGCCGAAGCTAACATCAATGCCGGTATCGCTGCCGCCAAGCAGATCAACGCCTTCTTCAAGGATGGCGACACAAAGTTCCAGGTGAATAAGTAATCCGTATGGCTATCATCAAACCTTTTAAGGGTATCCGTCCGCCGAAGGAGTTGGTGGAGAAAGTGGAGAGCCGTCCGTACGACGTCCTTGATTCGGAAGAGGCGAGGGCAGAGGCTGGCGACAATGAGATGAGTCTCTATCACATCATCAAACCCGAGATCGACTTCCCCGTCGGTACCTCGGAGTATGATCCCCGTGTGTATGAGAAGGCTGCCGAGAACTTCAAAAAGTTCCAGGATAAGGGTTGGCTGGTGCAGGATGCGCGCGAACATTATTATATATATGCGCAGACGATGAATGGCAAAACGCAGTATGGTCTGGTGGTATGTGCGCATACCGACGACTATATGGCAGGCCGTATCAAGAAGCATGAACTCACCCGTCGTGACAAGGAAGAGGATCGCATGAAGCATGTCCGCGTGAACAATGCCAATATCGAACCCGTCTTCTTTGCTTATCCCGACAATGCCGTACTCAATGAGATTCTGATGCGCTATGCCGCTACAGAACCCGAATATGATTTCATCGCCCCTATCGACGGCTTCCGCCATCAATTCTGGGTGATCAACGATGAAAAGGATACTCAGGTCATCACCGACGAGTTTGCCAAGATGCCGTCGCTCTATATTGCTGACGGTCACCATCGTAGCGCTGCTGCTGCCCTCGTGGGCGCAGAAAAGCAGAAGCAGAATCCCAACCATAATGGCACGGAGGAGTATAACTTCTTTATGGCTGTGTGCTTCCAGGCAAGTCAGTTGACGATTCTCGACTACAACCGTGTGGTGAAGGATCTCAATGGCATGTCGTCAGAGGAGTTCTTGGCTGCCCTGCAGGTGAACTTCATCGTGGAAGACAAGGGTACGGAGATTTACAAGCCCCAGCAGTTGCATGAGTTCTCACTCTATCTGGATCAGCACTGGTATAGTCTGAAGGCCAAGGAGGGAACCTACGATAACAACGATCCCATCGGTGTGCTCGACGTGGATATCTCTTCACGCCTCATTCTCGATGAAATCCTGAACATCGGTGACCTGCGTTCTTCGCAGCGTATCGATTTCGTGGGCGGTCTTCGCGGACTCGGTGAACTCAAGCGTCGTGTCGATTCTGGTGAGATGCGTGCCGCGCTGGCACTCTATCCCGTCTCGATGCAGCAGATTATGGATATCGCCGACAGTGGAAAGATTATGCCACCGAAGGCTACCTGGTTTGAGCCGAAGTTACGCTCAGGATTGGTTATTCATAAACTCAGTTAATAGAAAGAAAAGGGGGTTCGTCGTCACGACGGGCCCCTTTTCTTTCTATTAAATTAAAAGATTGTTATTATGTTGCGGAAGGTGAGGGATTCAAACCCCCGATACCCGAAAGGGGTATACCGGATTTCGAGTCCAGCGCGATCGATCACTCTGCCAACCTTCCAATAAGTGAATGCTTCAAAGCCCTCGTTTGGACTTTTGCGGGTGCAAAGGTAGCAACTTTTTCCGATACCACCAAATTTCTAGCGACTTTTATTCGAAAGAAAGTTTGTTGAGACGGCTTTTTAGTTGTTCGGCTTCTGATTTGCGGATGCTGAGTTTTATTTCGCAGGTATTGTCGTAAGTCTGCGAAACGATACGTGGTTGCATCTCTTTCACGATGCGCATCACGTCGTTCATCATGGGGTAGGCGAAAGAGTAGGTGATGACTTCCACCACCTGTCTCGTTTCTATTTCCGAGTGGGCGATGGCATCGGCTGCCGCCTCGCGGTAGGCGACAATCAATCCGGATGTGCCGAGATTAACCCCGCCATAGTAGCGCACCACGACGATGAGGATATCCGTAAGTTCGTTGCTGTTGATTTGTCCGAGGATGGGTTTTCCGGCTGTGCTCGATGGCTCGCCGTCATCGTTGGCGCGGAACTCCAATCGTTCTGGACCAAGCATATAGGCATAGCACACATGACGGGCATCGAAGTATTTCTTGCGATAGCCGGCGAGGAGATCCTTGATTTCCTCTACTGACGATACATGATGAGCGAAGGCGAGGAACTTGCTACGCTTATCGGTGTAGTAGCCCTCGCCTCCGGTCTTTAGAGTGCGATATTCGTCAGTCATTAATTATTATACTCCTGCCAGGACTTGATCTTCACATCCTCGAGGTTCATGGCGGTGAAGGCTTCAATGAATGCCTTGGCCAGACGGACGTTCGTCATCAGAGGAATGTTGTGATCGATGGCACCACGACGAATCTTGTAGCCGTTGGTCAACTCACGGGAAGAGTGGTTCTTCGGCACGTTGATCACCAAGCCTACCTTATGCTGAGAGATCAGATCCATCACATTATTGTCGCCATCCTCATCGGGCCATGCAACGGTAACAGCCTTCACACCGTTATCATTGAAGAACTTAGCCGTTCCAGCGGTAGCATAGATGGTATAGCCCTTCTTGGCCAGTTGCTGAGCGGGTTCAAGCAGGCTCACTTTACCCTTGGCACCACCAGAGGAGATCAGCACGGCATCCTTCGGAATCGAATAGCCTGTGGCAATCAGCGCGTTGAGCATAGCCTCGTTGAGGTCATCACCCAGGCAGCCCACCTCACCCGTAGAACTCATGTCCACACCGAGCACTGGGTCAGCATTCTGCAGACGGGCGAACGAGAACTGGCTGGCCTTTACACCGATTCGATCGATATCGAACTCGCTCTTCTCAGGCTTCTGATAAGGTGCATCGAGCATGATCTTCGTAGCCGTCTCAATGAAGTTGCGCTTCAGAATCTTCGATACGAACGGGAATGAGCGTGAGGCACGGAGGTTACACTCGATGACCTTCACCTCACGGTTCTTGGCGAGGAACTGGATATTGAACGGACCGCTGATGTTCAATTCGGCAGCGATCTTATGGGCAATCTTCTTAATCTGACGGATGGTCGAGAAGTAGATGTGCTGGGCGGGGAACACCATCGTGGCATCACCAGAGTGCACACCAGCATACTCAACGTGCTCGGAGATGGCGTATTCGATGACCTCACCCTTATCGGCAACGGCATCAAACTCAATCTCCTTCGTCTCAGTCATGAACTTAGAAACCACCACAGGGAACTCCTTCGATACCTCCGTAGCCATATTCAGGAAGCGGTGCAACTCTTCTTCGTCGTAGCAGACGTTCATGGCAGCACCTGAGAGCACATACGACGGACGCACCAGAACGGGATAGCCGACCTTGGCCACAAACTCCTTCACATCGTCGAAACTCGTCAGTGCCTGCCATGAGGGCTGGTCGATGCCGAGTTTGTCGAGCATAGCAGAGAACTTGTCGCGGTTCTCGGCGCGGTCGATATCCACAGGCGATGTTCCAAGCACGGGCACACCCTGACGATAAAGTTTCATGGCGAGGTTGTTAGGTATCTGACCACCCACAGAGACAATCACGCCGCGTGGCTGTTCGAGGTCAATCACATCGAGCACACGCTCCAATGAGAGTTCATCGAAGTAGAGACGGTCGCACATATCGTAGTCGGTAGAGACGGTCTCAGGGTTGTAGTTGATCATGATCGACTTGTAACCCAGTTTGCGAGCGGTGTTGATGGCATTCACAGAGCACCAGTCGAACTCCACTGAAGAACCGATACGGTAGGCACCGGAACCGAGCACCACCACTGACTTCTCGTGATTATAATAGTTAATGTCATGTGCGGGTACATATTTTTCACCTCTCGGATCGCCAAAGGCAGGCGTGTGGGTGTAGGTGAAATAGAGGTAGTTGGTCAGTTCGGGATTCTCGGAAGCCACTGTGGGGATACGCTTCACACTCGGCATGATACCCTTTTGCTTACGATACTTACGAACGGCCAGATTCTCCTTCTCCATATTACCGCCCTGAGGCTTCAGCACGAAGCGTGCGATCTGGAAGTCACTGAATCCGCAACGCTTTACTTCCAACAGCAACTCGTCGGGCAGCGACTCCAAAGAGTCATATTCCTGCAACTCATGTTTCAAATCAACGATATGCTTCAGTCTTTCGAGGAACCAGACGTCAATCTTCGTGAGTTCTTCGATGCGCTCGATGCTGTAACCTTCTTCGAGAGCCTGGGCGATGGCGAAGATACGAAGGTCGGTGGGGTTAGCCAGTTCCTCGTCGAGGTTGTCGAACTTCGTGTGGTCGTTGCCCACGAAACCGTGCATGCCCTGACCAATCATACGCAGGCCTTTCTGCATCATCTCCTCGAAAGAGCGTCCGATGCTCATGATCTCACCGACGGACTTCATCGATGAACCGATCTGCCTTGAAACACCCACGAACTTCGTCAAGTCCCAACGCGGAATCTTACAGATCATATAGTCGAGGCTCGGAGCGACGTATGCACTGGATGTCGTACCCATCTCACCGATCTGGTCGAGTGTGTAGCCCAAAGCAATCTTGGCGGCGACGAAGGCGAGGGGATAACCTGTGGCCTTGGATGCCAGGGCCGAAGAACGACTGAGTCGGGCGTTGATCTCGATGATGCGGTAGTCGTTGGTCTCGGCGTTGAATGCGAACTGAATATTACACTCACCGACGATCCCGAGGTGCTTCACACACTTGATGGTAATCTCCTGCAGCATCTTCACCTGCTCTTCTTTCAGCGAGCATGTCGGAGCCACCACGATCGACTCACCGGTATGAATACCGAGCGGGTCGAAGTTCTCCATCGAGGCCACGGTAAAGCAACGGTCGTTGGCATCGCGGATGCACTCGAACTCGATTTCCTTCCAGCCTTTCAGCGATTCCTCAACGAGAATCTGCGGGGCGAAGGTAAAGGCCGACTCTGCAATCTCAATGAACTTCTTCTCATCGGGGCAGATGCCGGAACCGAGACCGCCGAGGGCGTAGGCAGAACGGATCATGATGGGGAAGCCGATCTCGTGGGCAGCCTTCAAGGCATCTTCCATCGACTCTACGGCGTGCGAGACAGGGACTTTCAGGTCTACCTCGGCCAGTTTCTTCACAAAGAGGTCGCGATCCTCAGTATTCATGATGGCCTCTACGCTCGTACCTAATACTTCTACACCATATTCTTTCAGCGTACCGTTCAAATAAAGTTCCGTACCGCAGTTCAATGCGGTCTGACCGCCGAATGCCAGAAGGATACCGTCAGGGCGTTCCTTCTTGATAATCTCCGTTACGAAGTGTGTATTCACGGGTTGGAAATACACTTTGTCTGCAATACCTTCACTGGTCTGGATGGTTGCGATGTTGGGGTTGACGAGGACGCTCTTGATGCCTTCCTCGCGGAGGGCTTTTAATGCTTGTGAACCAGAGTAGTCAAACTCTCCTGCTTGTCCGATTTTCAAGGCACCCGATCCGAGCACCAACACCTTTTTCAGTTCTTTTTTCATTTTTGTTTGCGTTGATTTGGATAACTTTCTCAATTCGCGTGCAAAGGTACATTTTTTTTTGGAAACAACCAAATTTGAAAGCCTCTGAAATGTTAAAAAACACACGTTTTTTGATGTTTGTTGTTTTCCCGCATTCTTACGGTATATTTATACGTTCCAAAAAGTGCCGCCCTTGTTCAGAGCAGCACCATCTTGCTATATTAACATTGTCTTGAGAGAGATTTGTCAGGCATTGTTATTTTTTTTCTCCATTCGTAATTTGTTCTTTTCAACCTTCTTGCCATACTTCTCCATCTTTTCCCCAAACTTCTCCATCTCGCGTCCGAAATCCTCACCCCATTTCTCCATATCTCGTCCGAACTTCTCCATGTCTACATTTCCGAGACCCTCCAGTAGTCCGTCGATACCGTTGAGTTCGATGGCTCCGGTTCCGAAAAAGGAGTTAAAGATGTCGTAATCATTATTTTCCTTGACATTACCATCTCTCATAATGATTCTCAAAGAAACACGAGGATCCTTGTCCTGCTGCTCTTGGATGTTAAGAGAATAGATGCTTCTCTTCTTGCCGTCAACGAAGATGAGTCTGTAGTTGTTGCCTTTGTTGCTCACCGATTCTTGCTCGGCATCTTCGGCATCCTTCCTAAATGCCTCTTTTAGGCGATTGGCGTAGTTGCTGTCCTTACTATAAAAGGTAAGGCTTTTTACAATAGAGTAGGGCTTCTTTGTCTTGGGGTCACGCTTTACGACCTTGCTGACATCAACACCCTTTTGTTCAATCTCGTCCACAATCTTGTCGATGTGACTCTGGGCCATCACGGGACTGCATGCGATAAGCGCAGCCACCATCGTTAGGAATAAATTCTTTGCTTTCATATCGTTGGAATTTCTTGATTATTATTCTGCTGTTTCAATGCATTTGCCACCTCCTGTTCAGTCGCTTGGAGTTCTGGCAGGATTTGTTTGATGTCAGTATTCTTTACGCCATCGCGGATGATGTAACTGCCCTCATAGATGGCATACAGTTCCTGCTGTTCCTGATAATGGCGATAGCCGAATCCGATGCTGACAAGCAATAACAGCGAGGCTGCCATCGCAATCCATTTGGCGTAAGTTCTTTTGTGAGCATTCGTCTTCTGTTCTGGCATACCTGCTGCATACCATCGGAACATTTCCCGGTAGGGTTCGAGGCTTTCTGCGATATCTTTGCCGTTGAAATATTCGTACAGCATTTGCTCCTCGGCATTGGTGGTTTCCCCTTCAAGGAACCGCTCAATCAGTTGTTGTATCTCTTTTTCTTTCATCATTGCATAAACATTTTTAGGATTTTCTTTCTTGCTCTTGACAGATTCTGGCGGATGGCTTCTTCGCTGCTGCCAGTGATGCGGGCAATCTCAGAAGTTTCCAATCCGTCGATATGTTTCATTCGGAGTACGGTTTGCTGTGCATCGGGTAGGGTGGATATCATTTTTATCACCTTCGTTTCCTCCTCCCGACTGATCAACAGATCCTCTGGCGAGTCGATGCTGTCGGTGTCCGTCTGCTGCCAGTTTGACAATGGAATGGTTGTGGCTACTCTTTTCCTGCTGAGGGCGAGACGGCGCACCATCACCACTGCCAATGCCTCCATGCTACGGTATATCTCTAACTGTTGCCGTATGGTCCACAGTTTCAATACCGTTTCTTGGGTGACATCTTCCGCCTCGTCGCTGTCTGTCAGTAACCTGAGTGCCTCAGCGTACAGTTTCGGACGTATTTGCCGTATCAGTGTCTCGAACTCCTTTTGTTCCATATTCAACTATAAGACGCAAGGAATCCTCCAAACGTGACACCCTTTAACATCAATTATGAAATAAATGTGTTGCCCCAGAATTGGGTCAGTCCATTTTGAATCTAAAAAATTTAGTTTTGTAGAATGGGAATATATTTTGGATATAAAATATTTAGTTTTGCAGCAAATTATTATTTTTCTGATTTAGAATATTTAGTTTTGTAGCAAATGATTATATTTTTAAATCAGAATATTTAGTTTTGTAACAAATCATTATATTTCAGGTTTAAAAAATAATGATTTGATACATTTCTATATTTTCTGCGAACAAAAAATATTCCCATTTTTTATTGGGAATATATTTCTGAGTCAATTGTAAGAGAAAACTCTGATAGGATGGTCTACAACTAGATGTCAAAGACTGAACTCCATCTGACCGGCATAACTGATTCGTTCCCGCCGACGGGAGCGCACACTTATGTTTGATTTACCCTTGGCGGACACCTCAATCACAAATAATAAGGTATCATTATCATTTTCCACACTTATTTCTATATGCCGTTTGCCTTTCTTCGTCAGTTCCTCTTGGTAACTACTGATCGGTTCAAAGAGTATTAGTCCCCTCCAACCTACACCTGCTTCAGACAGGATATGATTATATCCGTAATGTGGCAGAGATGTGATCAGCGAGTCATTTCTCACCTCTAGCCGATAGTTACTCAGTAATTGCGGATTTCTTTGTTCGTCGGTCCGGCTCGGGTCTACCATGGAGTTCACTACTATCTTGTAATGCCTTTCAGCCAGTGCAGCCTTCACTTTCGCGGCCTGTTCAGTCTTCCTCGCAGCCTTCTCCTTTGATGTTGCACACCCATTTAGTGCCATCACTGCCACGAGTACACACGCCATTGATATCAGATACTTTTTCATAACATAACGTTTTTAGTGATTCACGCCGCGAATTTAGTTAATTCTTCACTGCAAACATAAGGGAAAACCCTAAACGATGGTAGGGTTTTCCCTATTTTAGATTCCACACAGGAATGTTTTTGTTATTTTTTTCTAATTAATTTGGATAGTAACTAAATTTTAGTTACATTTGCAGTCAAATCGCAAGAATAATGGGAATAAAAGACAAGTTAAGGGAACGATTTCTTAAAATGCCATCGGATTTCACGTTTGATGAAATGCAGCGATTGTTAGAGGGTTATGGCTATGTTAAAAGCAATAAAGGAAAAACCTCTGGCTCTCGATTGATATTCAAGAATGGTGAAAAACGTCCGATAATGTTACACAAGCCGCATCCTGGAAATATCGTAAAGGATTACGCGATGAAACAAGTATATAATGATTTAAAAGAAGCTGGATTTATTAAATAAAGGAGGACATGATATGAATACAATGACTTACAAAGGCTATATTGGCTCGGTGGCTTATAGTGAGAAGGATCAGGTGTTTTTTGGAAAAATAGAAGGCATCAATGGATTAGTGAATTTCGAAGGAGAGAGTGTCAAAGAATTGACGGATGCTTTCCATGAGGCTGTTGATGACTATCTTGCATATTGCGAGGAAGAAGGCATTGAACCAGACAAGAGTTATACGGGGGTTTTGAATGTGAGGCTGACACCTGCTATTCATCGTCAGATAGCCATCCTAGCCCGTCAAGCAGGCTTGACAATAAATGCATACATCAAGGATGCCTTAGAGGAAAAAGTCGAGACAGCCGTTGTGGTTTAGTGCTTAGTAAAATAACAAAAGTCCCTATGTTAGTTAAGGAGGAAGGAGATATGGGATATTTGAAGTACAAAGGCTATACAGGTAGCGTGGAGTATAGCGAAGAAGACAAATGCCTGTTTGGAAAAGTACAGGGCATGGCTAAGGACAGTATTACTTATGAAGGTTCTACTGTTGAGGAATTGACAGAAGATTTTGAGGGTGCCGTAGATGATTACTTAGCATTATGCGACGAAAAGGGCATAGAGCCACGCATAACAAGAGAACCGTCCCTTTATTACAATTAATTCAACATATAGTTATAGTTCTATGAAAAAAGAACCAGAGTTGACTTGGGCACTTAATACCTCTGATGGTAAGATGGTACATATTGACAGCGTAGATCCTGGTTTAAAGTGTAATTGTGTCTGCCCTAAATGTCACAAACGTCTAATTGCAAAGAATAGAAGTAATGACATTATTAATGGACATCAGCATCATTTTGCTCATGAACAAGTTTTTTCAGAAGATAACAGGAAGGGATGTAAAGGCTATTATATGTCAGCAGTTCACAGGTTAGCAGAACAAATAATCGAAGAAGAAAAACAAATAATGCTCCCTCCTTATAAGAATGTAATTGATGCTGTAAAAATCTGTTTTGTGGATGTTGAAATAGAAAAGCGCAACGATAGGAGCGATATACAACCAGATATAGTTGGAATTACTGATAATGGTAAACGGTTCCATATCGAAATAAAATATTCAAATTCAGTTAATGACGATAAAGAGACCAAAATAATAGAATCTAATATTACGTGTTTAGAAATTGATGTCAGTGAAGTCGATTTGGATGATTTGAAATCATTTCTTCTTGATACATATAATAATAGAAAATGGATTAATAATCCTGAATACGAATCTTTTTATCAGCAGATTCTGGATCAGAGACGATTAAAACAAAGAGAACAAATTAAACAATTATACAATAAGATAGAAACTAAAAAAGATAGTGTTGTTAAGACAACAACAAATAAAAAACAAATAGATTATACTCCTTTCTCTATTTCTTTTCTGGAACAGCTTAATGAAAGTCAGCGTGTTGCGGTGGAATACTGCGACGGGGCGAGTCTGGTGATTGCGGGAGCAGGATCGGGGAAGACACGTGTGCTGACGTATAAGATCGCGTGGCTGTTGGCGCAGGCGAAGGAGCCTGGTAATGAGCCTATAAGGCCTTGGAACATCCTTGCGCTGACGTTCACTAACAAGGCGGCGCGGGAGATGAAGGAGAGAATAGGCCGAATGGTGGGCGAAGAAGAGGCGAGATACCTGCAAATGGGAACCTTCCATAGCGTCTTTGCACGCATTTTGAGGGCGGAGGCGGAGCATATCGGCTTTAATTCCAACTTTACCATCTACGACCAGACGGATGCCCGTTCACTGGTGAAGGCTATCATCAAAGAGATGCAATTAGATGATAAGGTTTATAAGCCTGCATCCGTTGCGGATCGTATCTCTATGGCTAAGAATCACTTACTGCTCCCTCAGGCCTATGCTCAGAGTGCCTGGGCTCGGGATGATGCGCAGCAAAAACGGCCTCAGGTGACCAATATATATATAAGGTACGCGGAAAGGTGCAGACAGGCCAATGCGATGGACTTCGATGATTTGCTCGTCCAGACATGGCTTTTGTTCCAGAATCACGAAGATATCCGCCAGAAATACGTCGAAAAATTCCATTTTGTGCTCGTGGATGAGTATCAGGACACGAACTTTGCACAGCAGGCCATCGTCTATCAACTCACGAAGGAACGTCAGAAGGTGTGCGTGGTAGGTGACGATGCACAGAGCATCTATTCTTTCCGAGGTGCGAACATCGACAATATCCTGAACTTTCAGAGCCAATACAACGATACCAAACTCTTCAAACTGGAACAGAACTATCGAAGTACGCAGTTGATTGTGCAGGCAGCGAATTCGTTGATCAGGCGCAACGAAAGACAGATACCGAAAAATGTATTTTCCAAGAACGAGCACGGTGAGAAGTTACAACTGAAGCCTGCCTATTCGGACAAGGAGGAGGCGATGATCGTCTGTCAGGACATCAAACGTATTCGTCGGCAGGATCACTGCGATTGGTGCGACTTTGCCATCCTTTACCGGACGAACTCACAGAGTCGTTCGTTTGAAGAGCAGATGCGAAAAGAAAA
>Ga0310697_10000460_pt1 | contig 56022 bp, 44 predicted proteins | sample 172DNAGHGlowgp2_FD_203883 | JGI IMG/M metagenome (GOLD analysis project Ga0310697, IMG submission 203883) | Sheep rumen microbial communities from Palmerston North, Manawatu-Wanganui, New Zealand - 1728 DNA GHGlow gp2 (v2) (version 2) | ecosystem: Host-associated > Mammals > Digestive system >...
GGGGATCAAAGAGGTGTTTAAAGCACGGAATGATCAAATCAGGGCCGAAAGTGTGCTTTAGGCGGGGATCAAAGAGGTGTTTAAAGCACGGAATGATCAAATCAGGGCCGAAAGTGTGCTTTAGGCGAGGATCAAAAAGGTGTTTAAAGCACGGAATGATCAAATCAGGGCCGAAAGTGTGCTTTAGGCGAGGTCCATGAGGTAGGTAGAAGCACGAAATGTTGGGACCAAGGCAAGAAGTGTGCTTTAGGCCACGGTAATGTAACGGCGAAGGGCAAGAAAACAGCCCTAAACGTGACCGAGACCGAATAAAGGCTGGCCCGGAATACCGAGCCAGCCTTTATTATGCATAGCAGGTAATTACTACTGGCCAGCGGCTGCGGTGGCCTGGGCCTGGAGTTCGGCCTGGAGGGATTCGAGGGTGCGGTCGGGGGCGATGCCGAGGGCCTTGCGGGCGTCGGCGGTGATGTCTACCACGGCGGCTTCGTCGAAATAGAGGGCCTGGGTGCTGTCAAGAAGCAGGGTGAGTCCCTTTGCCTTGGCGATTTCCTTTACTGCATTGGAGGCCTTCTCGTTGATGGGGGCCATGAGCTGGGACTGCTGCTGCTGGAGTTCCTGGCTGATGTTGCTCTGGAATTCCTGGATGCGGTTCTGGATGTCGTAGAGTTCCTTTTCCTTGGATTCACGGATGGCGGCTGTCCAGGTGGCCTGCTTCTGCTGGTACTGGGTGGCCTTGTTCTGATACTCTTCGACCATGGCGGAGTAGGTTTCTTCGGCTTCTTTCTGGGAAGCTGCGATAACCTCACGTGCCGAATCCATTTCGGGCATGAGCATCACCAGCTCGTTGAAGTTCACACGGCCGATGGTCTGTGCGGAAAGAGTAAGGCTTGCAAATGCTGCAAGGGCGATTACAAAAAGTTTTTTCATATTCATACTATTTAATTGTTTTCTAGAATTGCTGGCCAAGGACGAAGTGGAACTGGCTTCCGCCGTTTGTGGCGTCGTCAAAACCGTAGCCCCAGTCTACGCCAAGTAGGCCGATCATGGGCAGGAACACGCGCACGCCCACACCTGCGCTTCGCTTGATCTGGAAGGGATTGAACTCGCGGATATCGGACCAGCAGTTACCGCCTTCCAGGAACGCCAGGGCGTAGATGGTGGACTGAGGCTGCATGATCACAGGATAACGCAGTTCGATGGTAAATTTGTCGTAGATGTTACCGGCATAGCTCTCCATGCTTTGGCTGTAGGGAGTCATCTTCTTGGGCGTGAGGGAATAGTCCTCGTAACCGCGCAGGGAGACGATTTCCGCACCGTAAGTTACGTAGCCGGACATGCCGTCGCCGCCGACCTGGAAGTTCTCGAAGGGAGAGTAGCCCCAGTTACGGTTAAAATAACCCAGGAAGCCGAACTGGGCGCGTGTCATAAGCACGAGGTCTCCGACAAGCTTGGTGTACACGGCTCCGCTGAACTTCCACTTGTGGTACTCGATCCACTTGTAGCGTTCGGCCGATGTCCAGTCGTCGTAATTGACTTTGTCGTAGCTTTCTACCGGAACCTTTACGCGGTTGCCCTCGTCGTCAAAGTCCCAGGTGTATTTGCGGAACAGCGAGTACGGAGGAGTAATCTGCAGCGAAGCGGAGAATTCCGAACCCTGACGGGGATACAGCTGCTGGTCGGTGGAATTTCGGGTAAGCGAAATGGTAAAGCTCAGGTTATGGGATATACCGTCATTGAAAGCGAAGTAGCTGTTGGTCCAGTTGGTGAGCTTGTACGTTTGCCAGCTCAGGTTGTTATACAGGACGAAGTAGTTGTCCGGCCACTTCAGGCGCGTACCCAAACCAGCATTGAAGCCGAACACTTCGAACATCTTGTCGGTGGACAGAATGCCGATGGCAAGATAGGAGTCCGTCATCTTGGAATAGTATCCGGACAGATTCAGGGATGTGGGCTTCTTGCCGAAGAGCCATGGCTCCGAGAAGCTGGCGCTTAAGGAAGTATAATACCTGCCGTTGGTCTGGAAACGGAATGCAAGGTTCTGTGCGTCTCCCAGCGGGACGGGCCTCCAGGCGCCTTTTTCGAACATCCTTCGCGTGGAGAAGTTGTTGAAGCTGACGCCAGCGGTAAGGACGAAGGTATTGCCGCCCCAACCGCCGGAAAGTTCCAGCTGCGATGAGGGCTTCTCCGTTACATTATATATAACGTCTACGGTATTGTTAAGCTGGTTGGGGATGATGTTGAAACCGGAACCGTACTGCATGATGGCTTCGGCGTCGAACTGGCCCATAGAGGCGATTTCACGTATGGAACGCTCCAGGTCCGTCTGGCTGAACAGGTAGCCGGGCCTTGTCATGAGCTGGCGGCGGACCACCCTTTCGTTGGTGAGGTCGTTGCCGTTGATCACTATTTCATTGAGGATGGCGGGCTTGCCTTCCGAAATACGCATCTCCACATCCACAGAGTCGTTCTGGATATTCACCTCAACCGGCGTGACATTGAAGAACAGGAAGCCGTTGTCCTTGTAAAGCTTGGACACGTCGTACTCGTTCTCCTTGCCGCCGCCGTGCAGGCGTTTTTCCATGGTAACCATGTCGTAGATGTCCCCTTTCTTAATCTGGAGAATATCGTTCAGGACCTCCGACGGATACACGGAGTTGCCGGTCCAGGTGATATTGCGGAAATAGTACTTGCGGCCCTGGTCGAAGACCATGTCGATGCCCAGGTGCTTGTCGTCCACGTAATAAATCGAGTCACGGACCAGCCTGGCATCCCTGTAACCGGCTTCGTTGAAGGCGTTGATTACGGTCTTGCGGTCGTTCTCGTATTCCTTTTCCTTGAATTTCTTGCTCTTGAAGAAGTTGTACCACTTGGCGGAATGTGTCTCCTTCATGTTCTTGGCCAGCTTGTATTCCTTCACATCCGTGTTTCCGGTGAAGTTTATGTTCTTGATACGGACTTTCTGGCCCCGGTCAACGTCGAAGTTGACGCGTATTGCACTTTTGATGATGGTATCCCTCTGGACCTGTACATCCACTTTCACCTTGAGGTAACCCTTTTCGGTATAGTAGCGCTTGATGATATCGGTGGAGGTCTTTTTCACGTACTCGGAATACTCGCGGCCGGCGCGGAGGTTAAGACGCTCCTGAAGGTCTTTCTTTTCACTGCTTTTGACTCCGGAGAAAGTCCATCTGGAAACGCGCGGACGTTCGCGGATGCATATCTTGAACCAGGCGGTGTCGGCCGAAGTGCTAAGGGAATCTACAACCAGGGACACGTCTTCGAAGTAGCGCTGGGCTACGAGGCGCTTTACCACGCCAGTAGCTTCCTCCCCGGGAACGGTGATTTTGGATCCGGGGTTAAGACCGCTGAGCTGAAGTATCTGATGCTGGTTGATGTACTGGTTGCCTTCCACGCTTACTCCCCCGACGACGTATGTCTTGGGGTGCGTGTAATCCACCTCTATCTGATTGCGCGCCGTCTGCGCCCCGAGGAATCCGCTTCCCAGGAGCATCAGGCCTGCTGCGCATAGTATCTTTCTGAAAGTCATTCGCGGTAAGTACTTAACTTGCAAAGGTACGCATTTTATTTCACTTTACCATAGCGGCGGTCGCGGGCCGAATAGGCGGCGATGGCCTCCCGGAACTGCGGCTTGCGGAAATCCGGCCACAGGACGTCCGTGAAATAGAACTCCGTATAGGCGCACTGCCAGAGCAGGTAGTTGGAAATCCTGAGTTCACCGGAGGTGCGGATGAGAAGGTCCGGATCCGGGATGCCTGCAGTGACGAGATATTTGTCAAGGTCTTCAGGTTCAAGCGACTGCAGCTTTTCGGCCGGAAGCTCCGAAGCGGCTTTACGGACAGCCTGGGCTATGTCCCACTTTCCGCTGTAGCTGAGGAAAACGATGAGCGTGGTGCGGGGATTGGCCGAAGTTTCACGTGTAAGGGCGTCGATGGCTGCGTTAAGCTTTTCGCTGAGGCGGCTGCGGTTCCCAAGTACTAGGAAACGGACGCCGTTTTCCATCATGTTGGCGGTCTCCTTTCGGATGGATTCCATCATCAGTTCCATGAGGGCGTTTACCTCGGCCTGGGGACGGTTCCAGTTTTCTTCCGAAAAAGCGTAGAGAGAAAGATATTCAATCCCGTCTTCCACTGCCGCTTCCAGACAGGCGCGAACGCTTTCCACACCTTCCAGGTGCCCGAAAACGCGTTCCTTGCCCCGGGCCTGAGCCCAGCGGCCATTGCCGTCCATTATTATGCTCACGTGCCTTGGCAGGCGCTTTTTGTCTTCCATCGTCTATCCGTTGTTTCTGATGTCTTCGCCCCAGAAAAGACGTGAAGTGAGGGCCTTCACGAATCCCGACTGGGCAAGCCGGATACGCTTAAGCGAAAATTGTGCCATCTCGATGTGGATGGTCCAGTCCGGCTGGATTTGGACCACGCGGTTGTCGTTGGCCATGGTGGCCACACCATCCCTGGACGTGAAGGAAATGTCGATCTTGGCGGTTTCCGGAACCACTACAGGGCGCACGTTAAGGTTGTGCGGCGCGATAGGGGCGATGATGAGGACCTTTGTGTCCGGCATACAAATAGGACCGCCGACGCTAAGGCTGTAAGCGGTGGAGCCTGAAGATGTCGCGACCAGCAGTCCGTCGGCCCAATAGGTGGGAAGGGGCTCACCGTCTATGCTTACGTCTATGCCAAGCACCGACGAGCCGCTCCTGTGGATGGACACTTCGTTCACCGAATAAGGCAGCATGCCGATGGATTTGCGGGCCTCGGGGCCTTTGAGGGTGGCATTGAGCACTGTCCGGTATTCGATATGGAAGTCTCCTTCCATCAGGGCCTTGCGCACTTCCTCCGGCCTGTTTTCGCAAAGGAAGCCTATGCGGCCGAAATTAACGCCAAGGATGGGCAGACCGATATCGGCGACTACGTGCGCGGCGCTCAGGAAGGTGCCGTCACCGCCCATGGAAAGGACAAGGTCCGTGTCCGGCTGGACGTCCGCCTTGCTTTTGATTTCGTAAACTTCATAGGTTGCCGAACGGAGGTCCGCCAGTAGGCTTTGCATACTCTTGTCCTCACGAAGCTCGTCCTTCAGGGTGAAATATCCTATTTTCATCGCTTGCAAATAAAATCAAGAAGCAAAAGTAACATTTTTCTGCCAAAAATCCTTACTTTTGTAAATATTAATGGTAAAGCATATGACCAGACTTAGCGTAAACATAAACAAAATAGCCACCATACGCAACGCGCGCGGAGGCAACGTACCGGATGTAACCAAGGCGGCCGTGGACTGCGAAAGATTTGGCGCAGAGGGAATTACGGTGCATCCGAGGCCGGACGAGAGGCATATCCGATATACCGACGTACGGGAGATCCGTCCGCTCATTACCACCGAGTTCAACATAGAGGGGAACCCCACGGTGCAGAGTTTCGTGGACCTTGTGCTGGAAGTAGTGCCGGACCAGGTAACAATGGTTCCGGACTCACACAGCGCAATAACCTCCAACGCCGGCTGGAACACACTGGAGCACAGAAGCTTACTTACCGACCTTTGCAATACTTTCAAGGCAAAGGGAATACGCACTTCCATATTTATCGACCCGGATCCTAAGATGGCCGAAGGTGCCGCAGCATGTGGCGCCGACAGGGTAGAGCTTTACACCGCCGCATACGCGGAGGACTATCCAAAGAACCCGGAACAGGCTATTTCGGCCTACATCAAAGCCGCCGAAGCTGCAAGGGAAGCTGGCCTTGGCCTGAACGCCGGGCACGACCTTTCGCTGGAGAATCTGGCATACTTTGTGAAAAACATCCCCTGGACCGACGAAGTTTCCATAGGCCACGCCCTTATTTCAGACGCCCTGTACATGGGCCTTGAGAAAACTATCGGAGCCTACCTTTCGGAAATCCGCAAAAATTACTAACTTTGCAGACTTGACTGAATTATATTTAACGTTAAAATAATGAAAAAGAACCTTATTCTCATCGGCGCGGCCGCTCTTGTGATTGCCGCATCCTGCAACCAGAACCAGAACGCAGCCCCCGAAACCGCATCGGCCCCCAAAGACAGCGTAGCAGTGGCCGGCAGCATCGTTTTCTTCAATATGGACAAGGTGATGGAAGGCTATGACATGGCCAACGACCTTAACTCCGTGTTCGAAACCAAGACTTCCGGCATCCAGGCCGAAATCGAGCGCCGCGGCAAAAAGCTTGAAAAAGACGCATCCGACTTCCAGAACAAGGTGGACAAGGGACTCCTGACCACTTCAGTGGCACAGGCCCAGTACCAGAAGCTCCAGGAACAGCAGCAGAGCTACCAGCAGTACGTGGTTAACAAGCAGCAGGAAATGGCCGAAGAACAGCAGGTAATGATGAACCAGATCGCCAACGCCATCGCCGAGTTCGTGGAAGAGTATAACGCCACCAAAGGTTACGCCATGATTCTGGCCACCGCCGGCAACATCCTCTCCACCCCCATCGTTACCGCTGATCCCAGCCTGGACATCACCGACGACCTCCTTGCAGGCCTGAACGCCGCATACATCAAGACCAAGGAAGAGGCTAAGAAGTAATTCCCTTAACGGATGAGGATAGCCCTACTGTCCAGTTTCTATCCCCTGAGGGGAGGCATTTCCCAGTTCAACGCCAGCATGCTGGAGGAACTGGGAAAATGTCATGATACAAGGGCATGGACATTCTCACGCCAATACCCGGATTTTCTTTTCCCCGGCAAAACCCAGTACGTAACTCCGGAGGACGAGGCTGCGCCAGTAAAGGCCGAAGCCACCCTGGACACCATCAATCCCCTGACCTGGATTAAAACCGCCAGGGCCATACGGGAATGGAAGCCGGACCTTCTTGTGATGAAGTACTGGATGAGCTGGTTCGCCCCGTCACTGGGATATGTAGCCCGCCACGCCGGCTGCAAAAGCATAGTGGTACTGGACAACGTAATCCCGCACGAGGCTCACTGGTTCGACAAGCCGCTCACAAAGTGGTTCCTGAAGGGCTGCACGGGCTTCGTTTCCATGTCGGAGAGCGTCCAGAAAGACCTTCTGAGCCTTCGGCCGGACGCCCCGCACACACTGCAACCGCACCCGCTTTATTCCCATTTCGGCGAAAAGCTATCGCGCGAAGAGGCATCGGCGCTTCTGGGGACAGACCCCGCAAAAAAGACTCTGCTTTTCTTCGGCCTCATAAGGGAATACAAGGGCCTGGACATACTTCTGGAAGCATTCCGGGACCTTCCGGACGATTATCAGCTGGTAGTTGCCGGAGAGCCTTACGGCAGCTTCGACAAGTATCAGGCTATAATTGACAGCCTCCCCGGGAAAGACCGGGTACACGTTTTCCCGGACTATATCAGGGATTCGGAGGTGAAAAAGTTCTTTTCGGCCGCCGACCTTGCGGTTCTCCCCTACCGCAGCGCCACCCAGAGCGGCATAAGTTCCATCGCCTATCACTTCGACGTGCCCATGCTGGTAACCGACGTTGGCGGCCTTAAGGGCACCATCGGGGACCGTGGCACGGGAATTGTGTCAGAGGCGGTGACTCCGGAGGCCATCCGAAAGGATATCCTCCGCTTTTTCGGGGACCCTGCCATCAGGGAAGCCTGCATTAAGGCTATCGGCACTGAAAAACAGCGGCTTGGCTGGGACCGCTTCTGCAGCGGACTCACCGGCTTTGCCGCAACACTATAAAATTGGAAAGCTATGAAACGTCTTCTGGCCATAACTCTGACAGCGCTCCTGGCTACGTGCCTCGGGACTTTTGCCCAGGAATATGTTCCTACGCCTGTCACCATTTCCAAGGAGAAGGTTAAACTGAGCGGCAAGGTGTATCTGTCGCACGTGGTGCTGGAAAAGCAAACGCTTTACAGCATTGCAAAAGCCTACGGCGTAAGCGAAGAAGAGCTGTACGAGGCCAATCCCAAGCTGAAGGAAACCGGTCTTCAGAAAAACGCCATTCTCCTTATTCCCTACAATGAGAATATGGAAAAGGTGGAAGCTCCCCAGACAGAGCCGGGCGGGCAGAATTTCATCGAGCACACTGTACGCTGGTACGAAGACATAGACGACATTGCCCAGAATTACAATGTCACCGTAAAGGAAATAATGGATCTGAACGGCCTCAAATCCAGAAAACTGAAATCACGTCAAGTGCTCAAGATTCCCGTGAAGGCCGTAGCGGTCCAGGCACCAGCAGAAGATGTTCAGACACCTGAGGAGGATAACATAGTGATTGCCGACGACACCGAAGCCGCTGCGCCCGACACCACCTTCCTCACCATACGACCCCGCGAGTCGGTGGACTTTTCGCTGGTTCTCCCCCTGAATGCATCTGGACAGGTAAGCGAATTCAACATGGACTTCTACTCCGGAGTCCTGATGGCCCTGAAAGACCTTGAAAACGAGGAGCTTAAGGTAAATTTGCACGTCTGGGACCTGTCGGCCGGACTTCCCGCCACCGAGGCCCTGTGCCGAAGCGACTTCATCCTTGGCCCCATCGCCTCAAGGGACATTGAAGCCGTACTGCAAAGGGTGGAAGGAAGGGTTCCGGTAATATCGCCCCTTGACCAGAAAGCCGCAAGCCTTTCCAATTACTACCAGAACTTCATCCAGGCTCCTACGGCAACTGAATCCCAGTGGGAGGATCTTGGCGCATGGGTGAAGGAGGACATGGAAGAAGGCGACAGGCTCATCCTGATCACCGAGAAAGGCGCATCTTCCGTCAGCGCCCCGGTTGCTATCCGCAGCTCTATGGCTAAACAGGAGCTTGTTTACGAGATACTCAGCTACGCCATTGTGGAAGGCCGAGGCATTCCCGCCATCCTTACCGAAAAGATGGACAAGAACGCCACGAACCGCATCGTGGTGGCAACTGAGAGCGAAGCCTTCATGGGGGATGTCATAAGGAACCTTGGAATAATGCTTGGAAGGGGTTACGACATTGTGATGTACGCTCCCTCCAAAGTGCGCACTTTCGACACAATTGAAGGCAGCATTTACCACGACGCACAACTGCATATAAGCAGTTCGTATTTCGTGGACTATTCGGATCCGGATGTGGAGCGCTTCGTCCGAGAATACAGGGCCCTTTACAACACCGAGCCTTCGCAGTTCGCCTTCCAGGGCTACGACACCGCACGCTTTTTCGTCCTCCGCTGCGCCCGCTACGACTACGGCTGGACCCAGCGCCTGGGATGGGAAAGGGGCAAGGGCCTTCACACGGACTTTTTCTTCGGCCCCAGTGCCTCCGGAAACAGTCAGAACGTAGCCGTCAGGCGCATCGTTTACCGGAAAGATTACACCACAAAGCTGGAACGATAAGATGAAAAAAAGCATTATAATATGTATGGCGCTTGGGCTTCTTTCAGCCCTGGCCTGCAAAAGCCAGTACGAGGCGCTGCTTGCATCGAACGACGCCGACGCCAAGTACAAGGCAGCCATGGAATACTACAACATCGGCAAGTTCACCAAGGCCGCACAGCTCTTCGAATCCCTGGCCGTCGTAACCAACGGCACCGAAAGGGACGACACAGTGCAGTACTATTGGGGCCTCTCGAACTACCGCAACAAGGACTTCTACACGGCCGAATCCAATTTCGCCCGCTTCGTGGAGAATTTTCCCCAGAGCACCTTCGCTTCGGACGCGGCTTTCTACCGCCTGGACTGTATGTACAGGGCCACTTACCGCTGGGAACTGGACCAAATGCCCACGCGTGCCTGCATGGCTTCCATCTCGGAATACATGAGGGAGAATCCGGACGACAAACCTCATCTGGAGGCATGCAATGAAATGATGAAGGACCTTCAGGAGCGTCTGGACCGCAAGGACTTCGAGGCCGGGAAGCAGTACTACAGAATGGAGGACTACCCCGCCGCACGCGTCAAGCTTAAAAACGTCCTGAAGAACAATGCCGAAAACGTATACCGCGAAGACGTGCTGTACTACACGGCAATGGCGTCTTACCATTATGCGCGCCTCAGCGTCCGCGACAAGCAGAAAGAGCGTTACCTTACATTTGTGGACGATTACCTTAATTTTATAGGTGAGTATCCCGAATCCCACTACAGGAACGAGTTGGACGGCATTTACCGCCGCGTGCAGAAGATAACCGGCAATGTTGAAAATAATTGAAACTTCCCGGCTGCAGCACGTGTAAACTATATAGACTAAGATTTTTTAACGATAATGGAAAACAAGAAGAAAGTACCCACCAACACCATCACACGTGACATCAAGAACCTGGCGGCACCCACCGGAAACATCTATGAATCAGTGGTGGTCCTTTACAAGAGGGCAAACCAGATTGCCATGGCCGAAAAGAAGGAACTCATGAAGAAACTGGACGAGTTCAAAGGCGACCGCGACACCATGGAAGAAGTTTTCGAGAACAAGGAGCAGATTGAAATCTCCAAATACTACGAGCGCCAGCCCAAACCGGACTTGGTTGCAATCGCAGAATTCGAAAACGGAGAACTTTACTACCGCAAAGCCCAGAGCGAGAACCCCATCGACATCAACAGCGGCGAATAGGCGGCCATGCTTCAAAGCCTTTCCGTCTCGAATTACATCCTGATAGGCTCTTTGGAAACCACGTTTCCGGAGGGCCTGGTCATTATATCCGGAGAGACGGGAGCCGGCAAATCCATTCTTCTGGGTGCATTGTCGCTGGCGCTTGGCGCAAAAGCCGATGCCTCGATGGTGGGCCCTAATGGGGACCATTGTACGGTGGAGGCTGTTTTCGGCATGGACGACACCCTTCGCGAAGCGCTTAAGGCAGCGGATCTCCCCTGGGAGGACGACTGTCTGGTGCTACGACGCACTGTGGCTCAAAGCGGACGCTCCAGAAGCTTCGCCAACGACGAGCCGGTGAGTCTGGGGACGTTGCAGGATCTTTCGGCCCTGCTGGTGGACATACATTCACAGCACCAGACGCTGAAACTGGCCGACGAACGCTTCCGGCTGGAGGCACTGGATTTGGTCGCTGGCGTTTCCCAGCTGCGCGAACGCTGCGCAGACGCATGGTCAAGGCTGTCAGAGGCCAAGAAGGAAGTCTCTTATATTCAGGAGCTTAAAACCAGGGCGGAAAGGGAAAAAGACTACAACACCGCACTTTGGGAACGCTTGAGAGACGCAAAGCTTGTCCCGGGAGAGTTGGAAGACCTCGAAAGCGCGCAGAAGCAACTTTCACACGCGGAGGAGCTTAAGCAGCTGCTTTTTGGCGCGAAGGAACTTCTGTCGCCCTCCTACGACGGCGTTTCCACCATACAGCAGCTGAAGGACAGCGCGAGGGAGCTTGAAAAGGCTTCGCGCTATATTCCATCGGCCGGAGAACTGGGCCAGCGCCTGGTTTCGGCCCGGTTGGAGATTGAAGACATAGCAGCGGAAATTGAAGCGCTGGAAAGCCGCACAGAGGTGAACCCTGCGGAGCTGGAGCGGGTGGAGGAAAGGCTGTCGCTGCTTTATTCGCTTATGCAAAAGCATGGGGCCGGCAGCGTGGAGGAGCTTATTACCGAAAGGGACCGCTTGGAAAGCCTGGTTTCGGATGCCGAAAGCATCGCCGACAAGGAGTCCCAGGCGCTAAAGGCGCTGGAAGCCGCGTCCAGGGAGCATTCGTCCCTATGCGCTGAACTTCATGCAAAAAGGCTGGCCAGTGCTCCCGAGCTTGCATCGGCTGTTCTGGAACACCTGCGTGCGCTTGACCTTGGGAATGCTTCTTTCGCAGTGGAAGTCACCGATGCCGCGCCTGGGGCTTCCGGGGCCGATGCTGTAGATTTTCTGTTTTCCGCCGGAGCTTCTTCACTACGTCCAGTCGGAAAGGCAGCTTCGGGCGGCGAACTTTCCCGCATTATGCTCAGCCTGAAGGCCGTCATGGCCCTTCACCGGCAGATGCCTACGCTCATATTCGATGAAATCGATACAGGCGTTTCCGGTTCCACCGCCGACAAAATGGGCTCGCTGGTGTGCACTATGGGCCGACGGATGCAGGTTTTCGCCATCACTCACCTGCCCCAGGTGGCGGCAAAGGGAAACGCGCATTACCTCGTATCCAAACAGGCAGGAGAAACCTCCGTCGCAGCGCTTGACACGGACGGACGCGTGCGAGAACTTGCCCGTATGCTTTCCGGTTCAACGATTACGCCGGAGGCCATGGCAAACGCAAAAAGGCTTTTGGAATGTCGATGAAGGCTCCTAATATCATTCCCACTGCGGATGAGTTCCGCACCATCCTTCGCCGTCGTGGGCTCAAGGCCACCCGGCAGCGCCTCCTTGTGCACGAAGCCATGATGGAGCTGGAGCATGCATCGGCCGAAATGGTGAAAGCAAAACTGGAAGAGAAGGGGCACAAAGTCACTTCTTCGTCTATTTACAACATACTCTCCCAGCTTGCCGACTCCCGCGTTTATTCCCGCCGTCCTTCCATGGGCAGCAAGATGTATTTCGACGTATCTGGCGTTAAGCACGCCCACCTTTACGATCGTGAGAACGATACTTTTCAGAATGTGGACGTCCCCGGAATTTCGGAGTGGGCAACGACGCAGATCAAGCGCAGGCGTTTCCGCGGGTTCTCGGTGGAGGACATAGAAATAGAGATAATCGTACATCCAACAAAAAAAAGGCAATAAAAAATGAAAAAGCTTATTCTTTTGGCCGGCATCCTGCTTGCCGCCGTTTCCTGCAAGATGGAGAGTACATTCTATATGGAAAACGTTGCCGCCCTGGTTAACGTGGCCGAAGGAAAACTGTTCAGCGACGAAGGTGTCCTGTTCAACGTAACCGAAAACATCTCCAAGAAGCAGGACTACCTTGTGGATGGCGCACGTTATTATATGAGATTCGACATCCTTGACAGGGAGATGGATATACGCATCAGGGACCTTCAGGACGTTGTAATATGCCCTTCGGAAGCGCATGGACAGTTAGACGCGGGCCACGATCCGGTTGTTCTGCAGCAGGCTTCCATTTCCGGAGGTTACCTGAACCTGGTGCTCGTTTATTACAAGGCCAAGGCAAGTACGTACGAGCACAAGATGTCTTTCCGGCACGAGATTGAAGATAAGAGCCTGAAACTCACGCTCTTCCACGACGGCAACGACGAGAACCCCTCTACTACGGATTCATCGCTCCTGGAATCCATAACCAGCTACTACAGCGTTCCCCTTACAGGCTTCGATGTCTCCACAATGCGGTTCGCCTTCAATATGCTCACATACGATTCCGAAGGCAAAGCCACCGTTGTCAGCACCACGTTGCAGATAATCTAAAGCTGGCTGTCGCTTAGCTCGAAGGTGTTGCCTTTGGAGATGTCGCCGGTCTGCATGCCTTTCTTGAGCCAGCGCATCCTTTGGGCGGCGGTGCCGTGGGTGAAGGATTCCTCGACCGCGTATCCGTTGGCTTTTTTCTGCAGATAGTCGTCTCCAATCACTGATGCGCAGCGGATGGCCTCTTCAAGGTCGCCGTCTTCCAGCGAGCCGAACATAGAACCCTCGTAGTGGGCCCAGACGCCGGCATAGAAATCGGCCTGGAGCTCTATCCTCACGCTCATTCGGTTGGACTGGGTCTCGTTCATGCGGGCCATTTGCCTGTGGGCCTGGTCCAGTGTGCCAAGAAGATGTTGGACGTGGTGACCTACTTCATGGGCAATCACGTACGCGTAGGCGAAGTCTCCGTCCGCGCCCAGCTGCTGCTTCATGCTGGAGAAGAAGGAAAGGTCTATGTAAAGGTTTTCATCGGCCGAGCAGTAGAAAGGGCCCATTGCAGCCTGGCCCTGACCGCAGCTGGTGGAGGTGCTGCCTGTGTATAAAACCAGCGTGGGATTCTTGTAGGCGCCAAGGCCGGCCTGTTCGAAATAGGCGCTCCATACATCCTCGGTCGATGCCAGAATCTGGCGGGAGAACTTGGCCAGGGCTTCATTTTCGGCCGTGGGCTCATACGAAGAACTGGTTTCTGTAAGGCCGCCGGAGGATGATACGTTACGCAAAACGTCCCCCAGATCTCCTCCCATAAGCAGTGTAAGAATGGCGACAATTGCGATACCGCCTATGCCAAGTCCTGCTTTTCCGCCGCCGCCAAGGCCTCTGCGGTCATCTACATTGGTACTTTCTCTTCTTCCGTCCAGTTTCATGATTATCAGCTTTTGGTTCTCACAAATTTAAGATTTTTCCACTGAAAAACCTTCGGTAAGAATAAAAATTTTGCAAAGCCGAAAAATATCCTTACATTTGCAATCCCAAACATGGTGGATGTAGTTCAGCTGGTAGAGCATCGGATTGTGGTTCCGAGTGTCGTGGGTTCGAGCCCCATCATCCACCCCAGAACAGGGGCGTAGCTCAGCTGGTTTAGAGCGCTTCAGTCACATTGAAGAGGTCATCGGTTCGAATCCGATCGTCCCTACTCCTTTCAAAGCCGGTTCCGTACCGGCTTTTTCATATTTATCGGCCTTAAAAGTTTGCAATTCCCGGAAAAATCCGTATATTTGCAGGCTTTTTTTGCGGGAGGGTCCCGCAGAGAACAATTAACCAATAAAACCTCATTGCATCATGGCAGAATATTTACAGCCTGAGAAAAAGCAAGAGATTTTCGCGAAGTACGGAAAGTCCAATAAGGACACCGGCTCCCCTGAGAGTCAGGTTGCTTTATTTTCCTACCGTATCGCTCACCTCACTGAGCATGTGAAGCAGAACAAGAAAGACGTGGTAACGCGCCGCAGCCTGCTCCGCCTGGTCGGTAAGCGTCGTCAGCTGCTGGACTACCTCCAGAGAATCGACATCGAGAGATACAGGGCTATCGTTAAGGAGCTGGGTCTCCGCCGATAAGCAAAAGGATAGGAAAAACGGGGGCAGAGAATTGTGCAAGGCACATTCTCTCCCCTTTTTTAGTAAAAAAGACCATCCGGACGGTCCGGATGGAATCCATAGACGAAAGACGAAACAGTAATGAACATTATCAAAAAGACCATCGAACTGCCCGACGGAAGGGTTATCGAGATCGAGACCGGAAAATTGGCCAAACAGGCTGCCGGTTCTGCCGTTGTGAAAATGGGTGGCACCATGCTGCTGGCCACCGTCACCTGCGCCACGGAGGTGAAAGAGGGAACGGACTTCATGCCCCTCACCGTGGATTATCGTGAGAAATATTATGCCGCCGGCCGTTTCCCCGGAGGCTTCCTCAAGCGCGAGAGCCGTCCCAGTGACTACGAAGTGCTCATCGCCCGCCTGGTGGACCGTCCCATCCGTCCGCTCTGGCCCAGCGACTTCCACCTGGAGGTCTTTGTAAACGTGATGCTGATTTCGGCCGAAAAAGACATCCAGCCGGATGCCCTGGCCGGTCTGGCCGCATCGGCCGCCCTCGCCACCTCCGACCTCCCCTTCGGCGGTCCTGTGAGTGAGGTGAGAGTAGCCCGCATCGACGGACAGTTTGTCATCAACCCCGGTTTCGAGGACAACAAGAGGGCCGATCTGGACCTGATGGTGGCCGCTACCGAGGAGAACATCATGATGGTGGAAGGCGAAATGAACGAGGTTTCCGAGCACGACATGCTGGAGGCCATCAAGTTCGCCCACGAAGAGATCAAGAAGCACTGCCGCGTACAGAAAGAGCTCATGAAGGAGCTGGGTACGGACGTGAACAAGCGCGACTATCCGCACGACGAGGAAGACGAAGACCTGAAGAAGGCCGTGCACGAAGCATGCTACGCAAAGTGCTATACCCTCGCAGGCAGCGCAAAGCCCAAGCACGAGCGCGAAGACGGCTTCAACGCCATCCGCGACGAGTTCAAGGCCCAGTTCTCCGAGGAAGACCTGGAAGTAAAGGGCGCAATGATCGACCGCTACTACCACGACGTGGAGAAAGAGGCCATGCGCAACCTCGTCCTTGACGAAGGCAAGCGCCTCGACGGCCGCGCCACCAATGAGGTCCGTCCCATCTGGTGCGAAGTGGATTACCTCCCCTGCGCACACGGATCGGCCATCTTCACCCGCGGCGAAACCCAGTCCCTGGCTTCCGTCACCCTTGGTACCAAGCTGGACATGAAGGAGATGGACGAAGTCCTGATCCAGGACGACCAGCAGTTTGTCCTGCACTACAACTTCCCTCCTTTCGCAACTGGTGAAGCAAAGCCTCAGCGCGGTACCGGACGCCGCGAGATCGGCCACGGCAACCTTGCCATGCGTGCCCTCAAGCCCGTCATTCCCACGGCTCCCGAATTCCCTTACGCAGTACGCGTAGTTTCCGATATCCTTGAATCCAACGGTTCCTCTTCCATGGCTTCCGTCTGCGGCGGCTGCCTGGCCCTTATGGACGCCGGCGTGAAAATCAAAAAGCCCGTCGCAGGTGTTGCAATGGGCCTTATCACCGACGCCGAACGCCCCAACGACCGCTACGCCATCCTCACCGACATCCTCGGTGACGAAGACCACCTTGGCGACATGGACTTCAAGGTGACCGGCACCAAGGACGGCATCACCGCCACCCAGATGGACATCAAGGTGGACGGCCTGTCCTACGAAGTTCTTGAGAAAGCCCTGGAGCAGGCCCGTCAGGGACGCCTCCACATCATGGGCGAAATGCTCAAGACCATCCCCGAACCCCGCGAAGACTACAAGCCCTTCGTTCCCCGCATGGTCCAGATCGAGGTGGCTGCCGAGTTCATCGGCGCCATCATCGGCAAGGGTGGAGAAACCATCCAGGGCATGCAGAAGGAATTCGGCACCACCATCACCATCGACGAGGTGGACAACGGAGACGGCACCACCAAGGGTGTTGTGGATATCTTCGGCACCGACAAGGCTGCCATGGATGCAACTCTTGAGCGCATCAAGGGCATCTGCGCAGTTCCCGAGGCCGGCCAGGTATACCACGGCAAGGTAGTCTCCATCCTGGAATTCGGCGCCTTCATCGAGATTCTCCCCGGCAAGGAAGGCCTGCTGCACGTGAGCGAAATCGCATGGAACAAGACCGACAAGGTAGAGGACGTCCTGAAGGTAGGTGACGAAGTTGACGTGAAGCTTCTGGAGATCGACGCAAAGACCGGCAAGATGCGCCTTTCCATGCGCGCACTGCAGGAGAAGCCCGAAGGGTACGTGGAGCCCGCCAAGCGCGAAAGAGGTCCCCGCAAAGATGGCGATCGCAAGGACGGTGACCGCAAACCCCGTCGCGACGGCGACCGCCGCAGGGACGAGCGTCCCCGCCACGAAGGCGGTGAGCGCCGCGAAGGTCCCCGCAAGCCCCGCTTCTCGGACGAAGAGCCCAAAGGCAACGAGCCCGACGTGTTCTAACGTCGCAGGTCCGAGGCTTTTGCGTCGCAGGTCCGAAAAAAATCCGTCATCTGCAACGCAAATCGGCCCTACAGAACATATAGTGTCGCAGGTCAGCAAAAAATAACGGACCTGCGACATTTTTTCGTATCTTTGGGGTATGAAACGACTCTTTACCTTACTTGCCATACTGTGCTGCCTGAACGCATTGGCACAGGAATACGGCGTAGTGAACATATCCGTGTGCAACATGCGGCGTACCGCGGATTTCGAGGCCGAAATGGTTTCTCAAGCCCTGCTGGGAACTCCGGTACATGTTCTGGAAGTGGCCGAAAACGCATGGCCGCAAATTCAGACGCCGGACACTTACACCGGATGGGTGCACTATGCTGCCGTTACCCGCATGACAAAGGAGGAGTATCACGCCTGGAATACCGCGCCGAAAGTGGTTGTGACAGCACTCTGCGGCCTGGTTCACCAGGAAGCATGCGAAAAGAGCGCCACGGTGTCAGATGTGGTGGCTGGAGACAGGCTCAAGTATCTGGGAAAGAAGGGCTGCTGGCTGCAGGTCGGCTTCCCTGACGGACGGAGCGGCTGGGTGCATAAAAGTGTTGCCCAGACAGAGGCCGAATGGCGTAAACATCTGGACCAGAGCGCCGAATCAATTCTTGCATCGGCCCGAAGCATGCTTGGTTTCCCCTACCTCTGGGCCGGGATGTCGCCTAAGGGCGTGGACTGCAGCGGCTTTGTTCGGGCAGTGCTTTTCATGCACGACATCATCATTCCCCGTGATGCCGGTCCGCAGAGCCGAGTGGGTGAACGGATTTCAGACCGGGAAGCACTGGAGCCCGGAGATCTGGTTTTCTTCGGCAAGTACAGGGAGGACGGAAGCCCCCGCGTGTCGCATGTGGGTTTCTACCTGGGAGACAATCGCTTCATCCATTCACAGGGGCTGGTGCGCATCAGCAGCTTCGACCCGGCCGATTCCTATTACGATGCACAGAATACGGGCCGATACCTTTTCGGCGGGCGTGTGCTGCCTTATATCGACAAGGAAGATGGCTTGACGACTACTTTAAGCAATTCATACTATGCAGAATAGACGCGATTTCATTAAGACCGCGGGACTGGCGGCCGTGGGTGCCGGGCTCCTGGCTTCATGTGGAAGCGGGCCGAAAAAGTTCAATATCGGCCACGGCGGCACTTCCCGCATGCAACTGAAGTATTTCCCCTACGAACTGCAGCTGGCGCACGTTTTCACCGTGGCGTCATATAGCCGAAAGACCACGCCTGACGTACAGGTTGAGATTACCTGGGAAGGCGTCACCGGCTACGGCGAGGCCTCCATGCCGCCCTACCTTGGGCAAAGCGTGGAAAGCGTCTGCAACTTCCTGTCGAAGGTGGACCTGACCCAATTCGCCGATCCTTTCTGCCTGGAGGATATACTGGCATATATCGACAGCCTCTCCCCCGGCGACTCTGCCGCCAAAGCAGCCGTTGACATCGCCCTGCACGACCTTGTGGGCAAACTTATCGGCCAGCCGTGGTACCGGATATGGGGCCTGGATGCAGCCAAGGCACCTTCGACCACATTTACCATTGGTATCGACACGCCCGAAGTCGTTCGCGAAAAGACGCTGGAGGCAGCCGGGAAGTTCAATATACTTAAGGTGAAGGTAGGGCTGTCCTCGGACGAAGAGATGATTAACGCTATCCGTTCCGTCACTTCCGTTCCCCTTGCAGTAGACGCCAACCAGGGCTGGAAAGACCGTTCGGCGGCCCTTGACGAGATATTCTGGCTCAAGGAGCAGGGCGTAGTGATGGTGGAGCAGCCCATGGCCAAGGAGCGCATCGACGACATCGCATGGCTCACCGAGCACTCTCCCCTCCCCATCTTCGCCGACGAAGCCATCCAGCGTCTGTGCGACGTTCCGTCCATGAAAGGCGTGTACGACGGAATAAACATCAAACTGATGAAATGCACCGGCATGCGCGAAGGCTGGAAGATGGCCCAGATGTCCCGCGCCCTTGGAATGAAAGTAATGGTGGGCTGCATGACCGAAACCTCCTGCGCAGTATCCGCCGCAGCCCAGCTCTCCCCTTACGTGGACTTCGCCGACCTCGACGGCAACCTCCTCATCTCCAACGACCGCTTCGACGGAGTCAAAGTCGTGGACGGCAAGCTTGTTTTACCCGACCGCCCCGGCATCGGCGTGGCTCCGCTGTAATACGCTCCAATCAGTTCCGTGGCGCCAGTACAGGTGCCATAGTGCCCGATTTTCATTCAGACGTTGCACAGTCCGAATTTTTTCGTAACTTTGCAGTCCCAATCCGGTGAGTTGTCCGAGTGGTTGAAGGAGCCTGCCTCGAAAACAGGTTAGCGTGCGAGCGCTACGGGGGTTCGAATCCCTCACTCACCGCAAAAAAGGAATGGCATCGCAGCGTCAGCTGCGGTGCTTTTTTGATGGATGGGCCGTTGAAAGCTTGCTTTCATAAGGGCCAGCCAGCGAAAAAGCACCAGGAGTCACGAAGTGACACCGATGCCATTCTATGCTTTGCAGGGCCCCTCCGGCGAGGAGGAAGGGATGTGACTGCCGCAGGCAGGCAAATCCCCCGCGGCGAGCGGGCATGGATGTCGCCGAAGGCGAAATCCCGTGTTGAGTGAGCCCCCATGGCGCAGGTCCAATTTCACCCTACTGCACCACTCACATTAATGACCTGCGCCATGCAGCCGCGATTCAAGTCACTAGAACACTTGCGATTATCGTCTTTTATTGCTATATTTGCATATCATAGTATATAAAATATACCATGATACACTTGTTTTATACAATATAGTATGGAATATCGGCTGGACAATTACACTAGAAATCCGCAATTTCTGCTGGACCGCATGGCGGCCAACTGCAAGGCCCGCAGGCTGGAGAAGGGATACAGCAGAAGAACGCTGGCCGACTTAACCGGCGTTCCGGCTCCCACAATAGAGCGTTTTGAGAGGACGGGGAGGATATCCCTGGAATCCTTCTGCCGGATTGCCGTCCTGTTCGATTATTTTGACGAGATGGCTGCTCTTCTGGACCATACTAAATACACCACTTCTCAGGAGCTGGAAACAATTAACAAAAACCACGACAGAAAGAACGGACGATAATGGTTGATGTAAAAAAGATTCATGTGCTATACCGAGGCTTACCGGTAGGAATCCTTCAAATGGATCCCTCCCGGGGCGTTTGTGTCTTTGAGTACGACAAGTCCTGGTTGGCCGAAGGCTTCTCCCTGTCTCCCACTGAGCTACCTCTCCAAAGTGGTCTTTTCTATGCCGATAAAGATAAACTGGGTGGAGTATTCGCCACATTCGAGGACAGCCTGCCTGACGGATACGGCTTGTACCTTCTGGACCGGATTCTCCGCAAACAGGGCTCTTCCCTTCAGGGACTCACACCCCTGCAGAGGCTTTCCATCATCGGTAGCGGCGGAATGGGTGCCCTCACCTTCCAGCCGGTTATGACGGGCTTCCAGGCCCAGGAGGAGCTGGAAGGAGAACAGCAACTTGACTTTTTGCAGGAAGAGGCCCTTAAGGTGCTTTCTGAGAAATCAGGCGGGGATGCCTCCCTACTGTACTACAATAGCGCCAACTCTGGCGGGGCACGGCCCAAAACGGTCATGAGGTCCCGGGACAGCTCCCACTGGCTGGTCAAGTTCCGGCACACCTATGATCCATTGGACATAGGCAAAACGGAGCTTTTGTACATGCAAACTGCCAGGGAGTGCGGAATCACTATCCCGCGAATCGGCCTTGTACGGGATAAGTATTTTGCCATCGAACGCTTCGACTATGCTCCAGACGGGCAAAGGGTCCACGTCCTTACGGCATCGGCCCTTCTGAAGACGGATTTCCGGAATCAGGACGTTGATTATACCAATCTGCTGGCTCTCACGGGTTATCTTACGCAGGATCCCGTACAGGTGGAGGAGATGTTTCGGAGGATGGTGATGAATCTGGTAGCTGTGAACAAGGACGATCACGCCAAGAATTTCTCCTTTATTTGTGATGCTGGGAAATGGTCTTTGGCCCCGGCCTACGACATCACCTACTCCCCTGCCGGTTCCAACGGCGAACACGCCACTTCACTCTTTTACAATGGGAATCCGGGGCTGGACCTGGTCCTGAAGGCCGGAACGGGAATCCGCATTCCTGAATCCCGTTGCCTGGAAATCATCAGGACAGTCCAGTCCACCTGCGAGAAGAATCTTCCCGTTTTAGCAAAGCTAATATTTTGATTCTGCGAAATCACGCGAAGTATGGTTCCGGTGAGTGGTCCCCCAAATAGCCCATTTGTGTGAAATAAAGAAGGGTGCGGTATTGTTTAAGGATGAACGTATCGCTGGCTTCACGTCCCAAGAGCTTGGACAATTCATTGATTGCTACCAGGAGATGTTCGGCCTGAAAAAGCCGCTTGTATATCTGGACGAGATTCAGAATATTGATGGCTGGGAAAAGTTTGTACTTCGGCTCGCTTCGAAGATTACTTTTACAATACCGGTTTGGAAATGGTTGCTAATGTAGTCTAATTACTTTTTAGGTATGGTAACGGGTGTACTAACTGACATGCAGAAGCATAGAGACAGAATCCCAAATGAGTCAAATCGGTCAAAAAAGGCCAAAAATGACCGATTTGAGTTCACGGCCATTTTGCTTATATTTGCATCATGAAACGCATCATCACATTCTTAATGACACTTGGCCTTCTGATGGTCCCAGCTACATTAAAGGCCCAGAAGGATTCCACAAAGGTTAACCAGATTACGGTAGGACTGAACCTCCTTGCCCACGGGGAATTGTGCGTGGGGGGGCTTCCGGCCGACAATGACGAGACCGACGAGGACATGTCGGCCTTCCTGATGGGTCGACTGCGGCTGAATGTGGGGTATACACGCCCCTATTTGGAAATCAAGGCCACTATCCAGAACCTGGCCATCTGGGGCATGAGCGGGAACACCGCGCTTAGCCTGTACGAAGGCTGGGCGAAGATGACGGCGCCCTGCGGAATCTTTGCGCAGGTTGGCAGGATTGCGCTTTCATACGACGACGAGCGTATCATCGGCCCTAACGATTTTGCTGCCGCTTCCAACACGCACGACGTACTGCGCATCGGATATGAAGGTCACGGGCACAAGGTTCACGCCATATTGGGCTACAACCAGAACGGGGAAAACGTGTACGCCAGTTCCTATTACGTGAACGGCGCACAGTATTACAAGAACCTGCAAACGCTGTGGTATCACTACGATTTCCCCACACTGGGAGCTTCGATCCTATTTATGAACATGGGCCAGCAGGCAGGAACCAAAGGTGATAAAACCAATCCACCCCGCACAGTTTATCAGCAGCTGCTGGGCGGCTACGTCAAGTGGCATCCCAAGTATCTGTCCCTGGAAGGAGCCTACTACAAACAGTGGGGACAAACAGTGAACTATGAAATGGGCGCACTTAAACTGGATGCCTGGATGGCCAGTGCCAAAGCTACGGTTCCTGTGTCGAAGCAGGTAGAGCTCACGGCCGGATACGACTACCTGAGCGGTGACAGTTACGTGCCTGTGCCGGCCCCCGGCGGCCTGGGCATGATCCGGCACGACGTACTGCGAGGCTTCACTCCACTGTACGGCTCACGCACAAAGTTCTACGGCATGATGGACTATTTCTATACAAGCGCCTACATCAATGGCTTAACGCCGGGCCTGCAGAATGCCTTTGCGGGAGTGAGCTGGAAGCCGGGAAAATTCAGCGGCGCCATCACCTATCACTATCTGGCCGTGGCTACGGATCTGGAGAAACTCAGCCGCACACTGGGCCACAGCGCAGAAGTGCAGCTGAGCTACAGCTTCACCAAATACATAGCCCTTTCCGTGGGCTATACCCTTATGCACGGTACGGAAACAATGGACCGCCTGAAACAGGGTAAAGGCAGTCCATTCGCCCACTGGGGCTGGTTTTCGCTTGTGGTTTCCCCCGATATCTTTACCGGGAAGTGGTGACTACCGCACTATAAACAGCGTGCTGAAACCCGAAATGTCAAATACCTGACGGACGGGCGGCGTGGTGCCAACCACCGTAACCCTTCCACCCGTCGGCATGATTGACTGGGCCAGGGCAAGAATTACACGAAGTCCGCGGGACGCAATGTAAGTGAGCCCGGTCATGTCAATTTCCACCTTAAGGCCCTCCTTACCCATAAGGGGGGCTATTTCTTTCTGAAAAGCCTCACTTGTAACGGAATCCAGTTCGCCGGTAACGGCAACGACGGTTTTCCCGTCCAGTTCTTTTATATCGACTGTCATAATAATACCATTATTTTAATTTGCCCTAAAGTAGCCCAGGCTGCGGATCATGTCGAAGATCATGTCGATGTACTCACGCGAAGTCTGGTTCCAGCTGAAGCCCAGGCGGTGCAGCAGCACCTGCATGGTATAGCTGGTTGACGGAGGAATCGTAAGAGTTTCCAGGGAGCCGCCGGCTTCGGCATAGGCCAGGAGGGCGGAAAGCTGCTGGGATTGTGATAAGAGTGAGGTCATAATATGCGAATTGTCAATATTGCTATATCATCGTTCTGGGAAGCATGGCCACTGAAAGTGCGAAGCTTGTCCAGCAGCGACTCGCAGGTCTGAGCGGCGTTGCCGTAATCGTGCCGGGCCCACTCCAGAAGGGCCCTGTTCGAGAAGACATGCGCCATGCGCGCCGCTCCCAGAGTGAGAGCAATGAAGACTGCAAATGCAATCAGGACACTGGCGCGCAATGTTTTTTTCATACTTACTCCTTAACTTGGAAAACAGCGATTGCAATGAGGGCTGCAGGGGCTGCAAAGCGTATGAGGAAGATGGCCGTCTTAAGCAACCAGGCGGGGATATGGAGCGTCCCGCCGTTGGAGAGTTCGTCATACACTGCTTTTCTGCCAAGTTTCCAGCCAACGAAAATGACGAACAGAAGGCCGCATATGAGCATCAGGAAATTGGCCGACAGGAAGTCAAACAGGTCGAAAATATTCCTGCCGAGAATAGTCCAGCCATCCAAGGGGCCTATGGAAAGGGAGCATAGGGCACCGAGCACCAAGATAAGGAGGAAAACCACAGCAACGGCAACTTTCCGCTTCATCTTGAATTCTTCTATGCAGAAGGCTACAATCACTTCCAGGATAGAGATGGACGACGTGAGGGCGGCCAGAATCAGGGCCAGGAAGAATAAGATGGCGATAACCCCGCCCATAGGCATCTGACTGAAGATATGCGGGAGGGTAATGAAAACAAGGTCGGGGCCTTCGCCGGGGCTGATGCCGAACGCAAACACGGCCGGCATTATGGCGCATCCGGCAATGAGGGCGAATACTGTATCGGCCGCGGCAGTCTGGGCGCAAAGGGATATGATATTGGCTTCCTTTTTAACATAAGAAGCATAGGTGATAACCATGCATGAGCCCAGCGACAGCGAGAAGAATGCCTGCCCCAGCGCTGCCAGGAAGGTTTCCGACGTCACTTTGGACCAGTCCGGCATGAAAAGGTAGTCCAGGCCGGGACCGCTTCCGGGCAGCGTCATGGAACGCACTGCGATGCCTATTACTATGAGAAACAGCAGCGGCATCATCACCTTGGAAAACTTCTCGATACCGTTCTGCACACCCGCAATCACAATGCCGGCAGTTAATCCCAGGAAGATGGTATGGCATATAAGCGGACGCCATACGGATGTGGAGAAGCCGGAAAACATGGTTTTCAGGGCTTGGTCGTCTCCAGTGGTAAAATCAAAACAAACGGCCTTATAAAGGTATTCCAGCCCCCAGCCGCCGACTACCGAGTAGAACGACAGTATGAAGACGCAGCAGATCACGCCCAGCACTCCGGCAATGCCCCAGCGGGTGCCTGGAGCCAGCTTTTGGAAAGCCTTGCGGGCACTGGCATGGCTCCGCCGGCCGATGACAAACTCGGCAAGCATTACCGGAAGGCCGGCAAGAATTACGAAGCCCAGATAGATAAGAATGAAGGCAGCACCGCCGTTCTGACCCACCAAGTATGGAAAACGCCATAAATTACCCAGCCCAACGGCCGATCCGGCCAGGGCCACCAGCACGCCGAACGAGCTGGCAAACGAGTCGCGTTTCGATGGTTGATTATTTGCCGTCTTCATAGAGCGTTTATCCATAAGTCTTGTAAAGATACATTTTTTTATGCTAATTTAATAAAAAATTACCGACCGCATGCACGCATTCGGGAAATCCCAAATTCGTGCATGGTTTGTGATTATTTTTTGTAATTTTGCGTATTATGAAACATGCATTGACCATACTTCTGCTGTGTTTGTCCCTTCAGCTTGTGGGGCAGGAAAAGGAATTCCTCTGGCCCGAAGGCAGGATGCCCGACGCCCAGGGCAGCCAGATTGCGGCCATGACAAACGTGTCCCGCGCAACGGGATTCAATCCTGATGAGTATAGGATACCGTATCTGGAATGGTTCGAGGTTCCGGACCCGTCGGTTGACAACGACGTGTGCATGATCCTAATATCCGGAGGCGCGTACAACAGCACCTGCGACGTCAAGCTCATCGACCAATGGCACAAGCGGTTCACGGAGCTGGGCGTGCAGTGCGTGAATTTCGTCTACCGTACGCCTCGTCCGGAGGGACTTCCCATATACCAGACGGCCTGGGAAGACGGGCAGAGAGCGGTCAGGATGGTCAGGAGCGAAGCAGCCCGCCGAGGTTTCGACCCGGAAAAAATCGGCGTAATTGCAATGTCGGCAGGGTCTCACCTGGGCCTTTTGCTGGCTACGAGCTCGCAGACGCCGGCTTATCAGCGCATAGATTCTATTGACGATATTTCCTGCCATATCAACTGGGGCATACTGAACGCGCCGGCATACGTCACTACCGACGGAGAACTGGGCATCAAGGCCACCAGGGAGGGGTACGGCCCCGACGTTGCGCTCAGCAGCATTTTCCGCTTCGACGAAAAGACCTGCCCGCTGAGCCTGCATCATGGTGGAAAGGACCCCTACTCCCCTAACGGCTCCACCCTTATTTACAGGCAACTCCGGCGGATGGGTATTCCCGCCGAACTGCACCTGTACCCGGACAAGGGGCACGGGGCTTATGGACTGGAGCGAAGCATAGAATTCATGACGCAGATGGGCTTCATGGGGCCGCTGAAGCCGGAAGAGAAGCTTCAGGACCGCTTTGCATCCGATGCGGACCGGGCAGAGGTCATACGCGAGGATGTCTGGCCCGAAGGCAGGATGCCCGACGCCCAGGAGCATCAGTGCACGCCATATATGGAATGGCACATACCTGTTAATAGAACCACCGACGCCATACAGATTATTTATTCCGGAGGATCTTATGAAAACAACAAGCCGGACGGTTTTGAGGTGGCGCCGGCCAGACGTTACCTTAATGCTTTGGGTGTCACCGTAGTAACCTTGAAATACCGTACTCCCCGTCCGGAAGGGCTTTCCAAGCATACTACCGCATGGCAGGACCTGCAGAGGGCCATCCGCATAGTCCGCAGCGAAGCACCCGGCCGCGGCCTCAACCCCGACAAGATCGGCATCATGGGTTCATCGGCCGGCGGGCACCTCACGCTAATGGGCGTCACGTCGTCACGGCACCAGTCATACAGGCCCATCGACGATATAGACAAGCTTTCTTGCAAGGTGCAGTGGGGCATCGGCATTTACCCGGCCTACGTGCTCAGCGATGGTTTCAACCAGCACAACACTTCCGGCGGCAACGACGACGAGCTTTACATCGCGCCGGAATTCTCCTTCGACCTGGACACAGCGCCGATGCTTCTGATTCACGGCGACGCCGACGGCTGGTCATCGATGGGTTCCGTTCGCGTTTGGGAGAAAATGCGTGCCATGGGTATCCAGTGCGAACTCCACACTCTGGCCCTCCGGCCCCACTGCTTCCAGCGGCAGGCCTCCCCCGGGACGGGCAGCTATACCTGGCTGGAGCGCGTTGGCGAATATGTAACCTCAAAATAACCACATGATAGACAAATCAACACGCGAGCGAATCATCGCACTGATACATAAGGAAGTCGTCCCCGCCATCGGATGCACCGAGCCCATGGCCGTGGCGCTGTGTACAGCTAAAGCCACCGAGCAACTTGGCTGCAAACCCGAAAGGATTGAAGCACTTTTGAGCGCAAATATTTTGAAGAACGCTATGGGCGTGGGGATACCTGGCACCGGAATGACTGGGCTGCCTATTGCTATCGCCCTGGGTGCCTTGATCGGCAAGAGCAGCTACCAGCTTGAAGTTATGCGCGACCTGACGCCTTCTTCGCTGGAGGCAGGCAAGCGCTTCATAGAGGATGGAAGGATCGACATACAGCTAAAGAAAGGCATTTCGGAGAAACTTTATGTCGAAATCATAGCTTCGGCAGGAGATAAGACCGCCACCGCCGTCATTGCCAAGGGCCATACGAACTTTGTGCATGTTGCTGACGGACGACTTGGCGAAGACGATATGCAGCGTCTTTTGCCAGCCGGTGCTTCTTCGGCCCAGGCCGCCTCGGACGACATAGCGCTGGACCTCAAGCTGGTGTACGACTTCGCCACCTCCGCTCCCCTGGACGAAATCCGCTTCATCCTGGAAACACGCGACTACAACATGAAAGCCGCACGCGAGGCCATCAAGGGCAACTACGGGCACAACCTGGGCAAAACCATCGACCGGCCGCTGTCCAAGGGCATTCTTGGCAATGGCATCTATTCGCACATGATTTCCCGTACGGCTGCAGCATGCGACGCGCGAATGGGCGGTGCAATGATTCCCGTAATGAGCAATTCCGGCAGCGGCAATCAGGGCATCTGCGCCACCAATCCGGTGTGCGTCTTTGCCGAAGAAAATGAGAACACGGAGGAAGAACTGATCCGTGCGCTTACGCTGAGCCACCTGACTGCCATTTATATCAAGCAGTCGCTGGGCAAGCTTTCGGCGCTTTGCGGCTGCGTCGTGGCCAGCACCGGCAGCAGCGTGGGCGTGACATACCTGATGGGCGGCGACTATTCGCACTGCTGCGCGGCCGTCAAGAATATGGTGGCCAACCTGACCGGCATGATATGCGACGGCGCCAAGCCTTCCTGCTCGCTGAAACTGACTTCAGGCGTCTCCACCGCTATTCTTTCGGCTCTGCTTGCGATGGAAGGAAAGTGCGTCACTTCGCAGGAGGGTATAGTGGACGACGACATCGACCGTTCCATCCACAACCTGACGGCCATCGGCGCCGACGCCATGTGCATCACCGACGAGCTGGTGCTTCGGATTATGACTAGCAAAAAAGGATGCTGATTATGGAGAAACAGTTGGACATTTTGATTGAGCGCTACCCTGCCCTTTCGGCCTGCAGGGAAGACATCCGTAAGGCATATTTTATTCTTGAAGAGGCATATTCCGCCGGCCGAAAGTTACTCGTTTGCGGTAACGGAGGTTCTGCGTCGGACTCTGAGCACATCGTCGGGGAGCTGATGAAAGAATTCAAGCTCAAACGGAAGGTGTACGGGGCGCAAGCTTCGGCTTTAAAGGCTATTGACCCTGAACTTGGACAAGTCCTGGCCGAAAACCTCCAGGGCGCCCTGCCGGCCATTTCCCTCACCGGCCACTCCTCCCTCACCACCGCCTTCATGAACGACACTTCTCCGGAACTGGTTTTCGCCCAGCAGGTAAACGGTTACGGCAAGCCCGGTGACGTATTCCTTGGAATCTCTACCTCCGGCAACAGCCGCAACGTCCTGTACGCCGCCGTAACCGCCAAGTCCAAAGGACTTCGGGTTATCGGCCTGACCGGGGCTGGCGGAGCGGCTGCGGCCAGGCCTGGTTCCGGCGCCGGCTCCAGCGGGAACAAACTCTCCGCCCTCTGCGATGTCTGCATCCGCGTTCCCGAGACCGAAACCTATCGCATCCAGGAGCTCCACCTCCCCGTCTACCACTGCCTCTGCATGATGCTGGAACAGCACTTCTTCGGCCAATAACCCTTTCCGCTTCGACCATAACTACCTGGTCCTCAGTCACTTCCTAGTTTCATGTCTGCGCTGTCGGAGCAGACATGATTCCAGCAATTTGCTCATTATCAGCCACTTTCGCCACGACCATTATTCGGCCAGGGCAGCGGTGTACATGCGGTAAAGTGAATCCAGAGCGGGGAGAAATTCGGGGCGGATCGGCTCTTCGGAAGGCGATTCCATGGTGAGGGGGTTGATGGGTGTGCCGTTTTTCCAGACGCGGAAGTCAAGGTGCGGGCCGGTGGCGGTGCCGGTCATGCCCACGTAGCCGATAACCTGCCCCTGGCGCACCCTGTCGCCGGCTTTCAGGCCCGAAGCGAACTTCGACAGGTGCAGATAGGCGGTTGTGTACACGGAGTTGTGCCGAATCTTGACGGTATTGCCGGCCCCGCCGCTGCCCCATCCGACGGAAAGCACCGTGCCGTCGCCGATGGACATTACTGGCGTACCTGTGGGCGCGGCATAATCGACACCTGTATGTGCGCGGACGTCCCCATGCACCGGATGGACGCGATGATAGGAAAAGCCGGACGATATGCGCTTGAACTGCAGCGGCGCCTTAAGGAAGGCTTTCCTCAGGCTTTCGCCTTTTTCGTTCCAGAAGCAGTTGCCGCCGTCGCCCTGATCCAGCCAAACCGCAGGAAGCTCTTTCCCGTCGCGGCTGAAAACGGCAAACAGGATGCGCGAAATGCGTATCAGCTCGCCGTCGCAACGTTCTTCTTCGTAAATCACGCGGAACCTGTCGCCCTTTTGCAGGCCGAAAAAGTCCACCGTCCAGGCATAGACATCGGACAGTTCCAGCGCCAGCATCGGCGAGCCTACGGCCGAAATCATATCGTTCCAAAGCGACGAATTGATGGTGACATCGGCAGTATGTCTCTGAGTTTCAACCGGTTTATGATACCTCCAGGCCGACAGGCTGTCGGTGCATCGGAACACCACCGAATTGGTCCGGCCTTCCTGGTACACCAGGTAATTGAGGGTCGATGAATCGGCAAAGTACGCCTCCCATGCGTTCCCTGCCCGAAGCTTCCTGACGTCGAAAACGCTGTCCGAAGCCTGCAAAAGCGCATATCCCTGCGCCGACGACATGCCCAGCGACGACAGCAGGGCCGAAAAAGTCTGCCCGCTTGCCACCGTGCCGCGCCGTACAGTGAAAGAATCCGTGCAGAAGCCAAGCGGGTAAACAGTATCTTTCGCAACAGCATCCGGCGCCGTTACGACTTCGGCCTTCGACCCTCTCCTTCCGCAGGAAACAGCCAGGGCCAAGAGTATAATAATTGGTATTAACTTTCTCATTTTCCTCACAAATATAATCTTTTTCTATCTACTGCGCAAAATACGCACGCGGTCCTGATGCTATATATCTGACAATCAGTCAATTCCCGGATTTATGTCTGCTCCGGCAGCGCAGACATGAAACCAGGAAGTGGTTGACACTGAGTCGATTGCGAAAAGGCGACATAGGGGGCGGTGGCAAGGAGGCACGGCATGGCTTGCATTTTTGGGAGAATTGGCGTAATTTTACGGGAGATAATGGCCAAGGCACGATTGAGAATGGTCCTGGCATGATTGAAAAACAGTTACGACATGAATAAAGAGGAAATCATCAGGGCTATTGAGCCGATATTAAAGGAAAGGAACTGCTTTCTGGTGGAGGTGACCATCAGCGCCGACAATGACATTGAGATTGTTATAGAGCGCGAGGAAGGAACGGTGGACTGGGAGGATTGCGCTGCTATTGACAAGGTGGTGCACGAAGCTTTCAATCAGGACGATGAGGACTACGCGCTTACGGTGTCATCGGCCGGGCTGGACCGTCCGCTCAAGGTGCAAAAACAGTATCTGAAGGCGCTGGGGAGCCTTGTCGATGTGAAGTTCAAGGGCGGAAGACGCCTCACTGCAACGCTGACAGCGGCCGATATAAAAGGCAGCGACGGTAAACCCGGCACGGAGGACAGCATCACCCTAAGCTACACGGCCCTGGAAACGGTCGAAGGCCAGAAAAAGAAGCAGAAGGTGCAGCACGAAGACACCTATCCCCTGTCGGATATCAATTCCGTAACGCCATACATCGAATTCAAATAGAAAAAGAGGACGACCGAAATGGCCGTCCTCTTTTTTCAAGTCTTAAATGCTCCAGTCCACGGTCAGGCGAATGTCGCCGGAGGAGGGGCCGATGAGAATCTGGTACTTACCGGGATCGGCTTTCCAGCTGTGGGACTCAATGTCGTAGTAGGAGAAAGCGCTGAGAGGAAGCTTGATGCGGAACTCCTGGGAGGCGCCTTTAGCGATGAGTTTCTTGTCGAAGCCCTTGAGCTCGAAGGCTGGACGGAGAACGGAAGGGTTCTGCGGAGCCACATACACCTGCACGGATTCTTTTGCATCCATCTTGCCGGTGTTCTTCACCGTAAAGACCACCTCGCAGCCATCGGCCGAAGGCTCGATGCGGGCGTCGGAATAATCAAAGGCAGTGTAACTGAGGCCATATCCGAAGGGGAACATGGGCTCAGCGCCGAACCTTTCAACCCCGCGGTAGCCCACGAAGATGCCCTCAGTATAGCTGGTGTGAGGATAAGGATTGCGGCTGGGGCTAATCTTATGGATTTCGGGCTCGATGGGGCCGTAGTACTGCGCAGCGGGATTCTTTTCGTAGGAGCCCCAGAAGCTGAAGGGAAGCTTTCCGGAAGGAGACACTTTTCCGGAAATGATGTCGGCAAGGGCCCTGCCGCCTTCCTGACCGCCATACCAGGCCATAATAATGGCCGAAACAGAGTCCTTGAAAGGTGTAATGTCTACCTCGCCACCGGAATTTATCACCACGACGGTGCGGCTGTTAAGGGCCGAGACAGCAGCGATAAGCTCATTCTGCCCCTCGGGGAGGGAGTAGGTCCTGTCGTGATTCTCGCGCTCGGTGTCATGGTTGAAACCAGCCACTACAACTACTGCATCGGCCTTTTCGATGGCCTTGCGCTCGTCGTCGGTAAACTCGCTGGTCTCGATGTACTGCACCTTGAACTTCTTTCCAAGTTCCTGCAGGCCGGCAAGCGGGGTTATATTCCTGCCGGGGATGGGAGACATTCTGCCGGAGCCGCCGCCGAAAGCAACGGTATTGGCGTTGGGGCCGAGCACCACGATGCGTCCCTTCTTAACTGGCAGAAGGCCGTTGTTGGTAAGAAGCACCGGAGCCTCGATGGCCGCATTATAGGCCATCTGGCGGGAATAATCGTAGTCTTCAGGAATGGATTCATCCTGTGCGGGAAGGTCCAGAAGGCCATAGGCGATGAAACTCTGAAGGATATGCCGGCACATAAGGTCCAGATTGGCCTCCGGAACCACGCCGTTCTCGATGAGGGGCTTGACCATTTCGGGGCGCATGGTAAATGCAAGCGGCATTTCCAGGTCCAGACCGCTGTTCAAAACACCCTGGGAGGTGTAAGTTGACTTCCAGTCAGACATGATGATGCCCTCAAAGCCCCAGGCGCGGAGATTGTCCTTGATGAGCCAGGCGTTTTCCGCTCCATGCAGGCCGTTAAGCATATTGTAGCAGGTCATGACGGTGGCGACGTCGGCCTCCTCCACAGCCTTACGGAAGGCAGGGAAATAAATCTCATTGAGCGTGCGCTCGTCCACGATGGAGGCCGTCAGGTGGCGCTGGTATTCCTGACTGTTGGCGGCAAAGTGCTTGATGCAGGCCATTACGCGATGCTGCTGAATGCCCTTAATGTAGCTGACGGCAATTTCAGAAGTAAGAAAAGGATCCTCGCCGTAGTACTCGAAGTTACGTCCGCAGAGCGCCGTACGGTAAATATTCACGCCGGGGCACAGCATAATGCGGACGCCTCGGGCCGATGCATCCAGGCCGATTCCGTCGCCTACCCCACCTGCAGCTTCCCTGTTGAAACTGGCTGCAAGGCCGATTCCGCAGGGGTAGTAAGTACTGTTGGTCTTGTTTCTCACGCCCTGGGGGCCGTCGGCCATCCTTACGGAAGGAATGCCCAGGCGTTCGACGGGAGCGGTATGGAAACCGTCGTCAATGCCGGCGACGAGGGAAATCTTCTCGTCCAGGGTCATTTGTGCGACAAGTTCCGCAGCGCGGTCTATTTCATTCTGGGTAATGGTGTAGGGCTGCGCCAGGGCCGATGCCGAAGCGAGTAGCGCCAAAATCAGGATAATAAACAGTTTACGCATATCTAAAACGATTAATTGTCAGTAGTGAAAGGAAGAGCGGGAATGCCGAAGCCGTTAAATACGGTGCCGACGCTCCAGTCGTGCATGCAGTAACGCACTTTAACGGGAGCCGGGACATGCTCTGATGTCACCTTAAGATTATAGACCTTCGACACCCTTGCCGTCGCAGGATACCAAACGCCGTCTTCACCAGCCAGCTCGAAACCGGTGAGGTCCTGTCCCCTCGGGGAAATGCCCCTGGGACCGGCGTTCATCGTGACCAATGCCATTCCGTCCTGGAAGACCACGCTCTTGAAAGTGGGAGCATCGGCCTCGATTCCCTTGATACCATAAGTCTTTACCAGAGCCTGGAAAGCGAGACGGTCCCCTACCTGCTTCTTCTTGCGGGGGTGAATGGTACCGAATTCGCCCACGTCCACCGTGGCAGCCATTCCGCTGTTTGGAATAAGGGCAAGGGTTTTCTCCTGGGCCAGATTGAAGATTCCGACGTCGATGTCATCGGGATTATCATACTTATAAGGGGCAATCTGGACGAAGTAGAAAGGAGCTTCAGGGTTCTCGAAGAGTTCCCTCATCATTTTCACGTAGGCAGGCTGCAGACGGGTGTACTGCTCAGGGTGAAGTCTGTTCGCCTCCCCCTGATACCATAACATTCCCTTGAAGGTAAAGGGCACAAGGGGCGCCACCTGACCGTTGAAAAGCAAGCAGGGCTTATGATGCGGCTTTTTAGGAACCTCACTCCCTTCCAGGAAAGCAAGGTCGAACTCTTCCTTGAAGCCGGCTTCAAGGGTTTCCCTGTTAATCCATGCCTCGATGTGACTCCCGCCCCAGTCGGTAATCAGAAGCCCGACAGGAACGCCGAGAACCTCATGAAGCCTTTGGGCGAAGAAATAGGCAGTTGCGCTGGTCCCCGCCACCGCCTCAGGGGTATTCTCTTCCCAAGAGCCTACCGAGGTGTCCACGGGGACAAGGGATGCCTTCCTCTTGATAGTGCACATCCTTATGGGGACCGACGGCTTCGCGCCCAGGATAACATCCGTTCCTCCTTCCACGGGCTGACTGTCGAAACCATTCATGGGCATTTCCATATTGGACTGGCCGCTGCAGAACCAAACCTCCCCAAGAAGCACATTGCTTATGGTGAGCTTGTCCCCGTCGTTGAAGCAGATGCTGTACGGGCCGCCGGCCGAAGGCGTGGGAATCCTGAGGAACCACTTCCCGGCTGCATCGGCCGTCACTTTGTACTTTGTCCTGGTCCACGACGGCGCCACTGTTACGGTCTTAGGGCCCTTATCGGTAGTTCCCCAGATGGCCACGTCGGCATTCTGCTGGAGAACCATATTGTCGCCGAAAAAAGAAGGCAGGACAACCTTTGCCTGAAGCGATGCAGCGATACATAAGGCTGCAGCCGCGAGGATAATCTTAGACTTCATAACAAATTACTTACTTATTTCAAACTCCACAATAACGGGGAGATGGTCCGACGGGCAGAAAGTCTTGCCCGCATAGACGTAACCCGTAGTTATAGTAGAATAGGACTTCGGGACCAGTTTGGTGACAGCCCCGTTCTTGTACATTATATGGTCTATGCGCCTCTCCGGATGATTTTTGGTGAAAACCGAAGACTCATAATAATATTTTTTTGAGCTTCCGGAAAGAGTTCCGTTGTAGGTTAAATAGTACGAGCCCAGTTCTCCGCTGTCCTTCAGGACGTCATAGGCATCGGTCCATCTCTCAAGGATAATGGAATGTCCGGAAGAGTTTTCGTCATCCTCTTCCGAGCTGGAATTGAAGTCTCCGGCCAGGATGCAGGGGGCCGATACGCTCCGGGCCAGCTCGCCAAGCGCCGTAGCGCAAACGCGATGGGCCAGCCCGATATAGTATGGCGGAAAATCGCCGTCATCGGAGAGAGGCAGATGAGTACTAACCACATACAGAGTTTCCTGCGTATGTTTATGCTTCAGACAGCACCAGACCAGCGTACGGTATTTAGGCATATGGTAGTTCTTTGCATCCGTCATCGAGGAGGTATAAGTCCCCGTCGAAATATACCAGTTCATCCCCCTGGATACAAGGGTGAACTTTGAGGCATCATAGGCGAAGCCGTTAGCATAATAATAAACCAATGAGCCATTTTCCACTTTGTTCGGATTAGAGATATCCCACTTGTAGCGGGACTCTCCCACAATCGAAGGAAGCTCTGATGCATATGTCGCATCCAGCTCATTGAAGCACATGATGTCGGCATTGGCGGAACGGATAATCCTTCCGAAAGCGTCACGGCATTTGTCCAGAGTCATCTCCGTCCTGCGGCCGCTGGTTACAAGCAGGTTATATGTAAGTACCCTGATCGAATTAGCATCTTCAGGAGGCTCGGGGGGATCTACAGGATCCACTGGATCTACCGGATCCACTGGTTCCACAGGAGGATCCACCGGAGTCACAGGGTCGCCTCCGGGAGTATCCGTCTTGCCGCATGACCAAAAAGCCAGCGCAAGAATCGGAAGAAGATATTTAAGCTTAGAACTCAATGAATACAAATGAATTAGGTTGCAAAGAAAGGGAAAGCGTTCCGTCCGGCATCAGGGCCACCGGATACTCGGTGTACATGTTGAACTGGTCGGTGATATGGCAGCGGACCTTTCCGTCGAAAAGACCGTCGTCCAGACGCACCGTCACGTCCTTTACGGACGTAATATTGTCGTCCATCACATAGCGGCTTACTAGGATGCCCAGGTGCCCTTCGGCATCACGGGCGGCAGTGACACGAACGTCAGGAATGTCGCAGGAAGCCTTGACTTGGGTGCCCAGAGTTTTCAGCTTGCCCCAGGCATACAGGGCCCAGTAGCTCCACAGAGGCGCATCACTGTATGCGTCGAACAGGCCGTTGAATACGGTCCCGGGGCGCCAGTCATAATACATCATCATATCCGTGGGGCAGTTCTGACCCTCCTGCATGGAGGCGCAGACAAATGCGCCGCCCTTGGGAGAGGACATAGTACGGGAAGAATAAGGATAGTCGTCCGTCCAGCTCTTGATGTAATTCCACTCGTTCAGGAAGGACTCGGCGTTCTTGTAGCCGTACTTGTCCAGCAGCGCACGGACCTGATAGGAATAATCCACATAAACCGTGGGATCGCACTCGTAAATATGCCAGGCAAAGAAATCGAGGGGTACATTGCGGCGCTGCATCTCGGAAAGAAGAAGCTCATACCACACGGGGACTTCGCGCACGCCGGGGTCGCGGCCGGACATGGCGGGACCGCCGATGCGGAGGTTCGGGAAACGGCCCTTGAGGTGCTTCACGGCCACCTCGAAGAAGTCGTAGAACTGCTCCGGGGAGCCGGCCCAGCAGCGGGGATCCACCTTCCACTTGTCGTTGTCCCATTCGAGGTTGGGTTCGTTCCAAATCTCCCAGTACTTGATGTTGTAGTGGAAGCCGTCGGCCCAGCCTTCGTTGTAATGGCGGATGATGTGCTCGCAAATCTGCGCCCACTTCTTGTTGTCCTTGGGAGGATAGATGTTGTACTTCTTGAGCGGCTGGTTCTCGATGCTCTGGCCCAGGCGGTAGAACACCTCCACGCCGGCGTCCTGGATGCTCTTTACATACCTGTCCGTAAGCGTGAAGTCGTAGGACTCCGGCTTGTCGGGGTTCTTGGAGAAATCCGGGAAGATGACGGAAATGTCCACCACGTGTTCGCCGTAAGCCCCGGCGCCGGCGGCGTCGTGGTTACGGGAGTAGCCGACGTTGGCAGCGCGGAAATAACCGGTGGTACCGGTATACACCTGCTCAGAATTATTGATTCTGGGGCCGTTGTTTACGGCATTCATCCGCTTGATCGGGCCGACTACGGCATCCTTCGACACGGTAATCTGCGCCGACAGGCACACTCCTGCGCACAAAAGGGCAAGGCAAGAAGTGACAATCCTTTTCATTATCTCAGCAGTATGCTCTTTTCACGTTTTACAAACTGGATTGCGATGCCGGAAGGATCGCGCATCATGGCGCCATCGAATCCGGGAGCCTTCTCGTGAACCACAAGGGTGGCTCCAGCCTTGATCATGCGCTCGATATCAGCATCCACATCATTCGACGTAAAGCCGAAGTGCAGCGTAAGCGGATCCATGGAAGCATAGTCCGGAGCCGTGGGCTGAGTCCTGGCACGGTACAGTTCGATGGCAATGCGACCGCTTGCATCCGCGATGAAGGTGGTATGGGTTTCGTCGTCTTTCTGCTTGGTGATGGTGAATCCCAGGTTCTCGCACCACCAGGCAGCGGTTGCAATGGGATCCGCCACGTCGATGGCAGTATGCTCAAGGACGAAGCCTTCAGGGTTCACAGGTTCTTTACATTTTCTGTTGCAGCCGCACAAGGCTGCGATGGCAGCGGCTGCTGCGAGTACCAGTTTTTTCATAGTCTATTTGTTATTTACATATTCCTTGACGTCATCCCACCTGTAATAAGGCCCGGAGACGGCCTTCAGTTCGGGAATCATGGTTTCCTCCTCGTTTGCGAGGAACTTCACCAGAACCTCCCCTTTTCGGTTCTTATAGAACACTATCTGAAGGTTCGTAGCGAAGGGGCACAGCTTTACGCCGTTCCAGTTGTGGTAAGCTTCCTCGGCGGTAAGTCTGGGATAACCGTAGCCTTCCAGGCCGAAGTAAGAGCACAGTGCCATGAAAGGCAGATCGTGGCCGAAAATAAGGTCAGCAGCCACGGGCGCTCCGGCAATGGCTTCATCGGCTTTGCGGACCATTTCCATGACAAGTGGCCTGGCCCTGGGCATGCGTTCGTCGCCGAATTCAACGGAGTTGCATTGGCAGAGGTAGAAACTGAGGGCATGGCGGGCATAGGCGGTGGTGACGGCCTCCCAGGGCAGGAAGTCAAAACGGTTCTCGTTTATGTCATAAGCCTCGGCAAACTGAGCCACAGTGAAGATTGCGGAAACGAAACTCTTTGGTTTTTTACCGAGCAGTTCCTTCCCCCGTTCAGGATCCTTGAAGTACCTGGCGAAAATAGCCATCGTGTCTATCGGAATGGCGGTCAGAGGCCCGCGGACGACTTCAAGGGCTTTCTCCCTTATGGCAGTGCCGCAGTTGGTGGCAATCACTCGCTGGTATTTTTCGCCGCAGTCCCAGGTCATGACCAGGTCCGGCTTGCAAGCCCTGAGCGAGGAAGTAAATGCCGACATACTCACAAGGCAGCGCGGTGAATTCGATGAAAGGGCATGCACTTCCCCATTGCGAAACACCTTGGGATAGCGGTTGTACATCCTCCTCGCAAGCGTTTCATGCTCCCGCGCGCCTCTTGGAGTAAGGCGTCCGTCCATGCCGGCGTGAAACTCTATCATCTGCTTTGCGCAGGCAAGGAGAGAGTCCCCCGACGGAGTATTGATTCCTTCCTTCTGCGCAGCCTCAAGGCAATCCTTGAGCAGTACGTACGGTGCGTCAGTGCTGTGGGAACGTGAACCGTGCCTGCCATAATGGCTTATATAGAAGGGGTTGAAACCATTGGGCGCAGGCGTATCTTTCAGCGGATGGAACTCATAAGAATGCGCGTTGAATGCCGCACGCTGCGGGAATTCCCTGAGATAGGCATCCATTTCCGGCGAAAGCTGGGCGTAAGACCCAACAGTCAGAGTCATGAGCAGCAAACTGATAAGCAGTCTTTTCATAGGCTAGAACTTAAGAGGTTTAATTACGGCAACAAACTGCTGTTCCCCGCTTCCGGGGGCACGGTCTATGTCCAGGCGTATTACCGGGCGAAGGGCTTTCTCGTGCATAGCCTCGCTGAACCAGTCCTGGTCCAGGCTGACCACAGAGCCTTTGGGTCCGGAAACCTTTATCTGGAGGCCGGCATGGCCGTCCCTATATATATACTCGCCGGGAGCGGTTTCCTCAACAGAGCCGGCGCCGAGGCCGTTTCTAAGCGTAAGGTGCCCGGACGCAGGGCCCTTTACGACGTCTGTCACCACGAAGTATTTCTCGTCCACGAATTCGATGCTGCGGCGGCGGGTAAGGCCTTCATAGGCTTCGTGCTGAACGGTAAGACGCTGTACGCGGCCCTCAGGAGTCCATTCCAACACCTTAGGTTCAGGACTATCATAATTCCTGTCGTCCAGGGTGATGGCATTGTGGCGCGCCGTGGCCTTGAAATAGGCCCTCTGGCGCTCTATCTCGTCATCCCCGGAGTAAGTATATGCACCGGCATCGGGCATAAGCACCTTGCCGAAAGCCCAAAGCTCGAAGGTGCCGAAATCCGGCTGAGCATGCCACATGCCGCGTTCGGTAGCCTTTATGGGCATAATTATGCTGTCGTCCGTCCAGCCGTTTCGGAAGCAGTAGAATCCGGTATCAGGATGGCCGGAGGACTTGTATGCGGGAGTGACAATCCCGAAATGGTTCAGGAGATCGCTGTCGGCAAGGTCATCGTGGCGGCGGGCGTCGCTGAAGCAAGGATGCGTTCCGTCGGGATAGCAATAGTCCAGATAATAGTAAATCATCTTCTCCAGCCGGTCTAGACACCCCTGGGGGAAAAGGTCCTTACGGCCATTCTTGACAGCGACCTGGATGGCATCGTCATAGGACTGGACTGTGCCGATGTGATAGCCTGGATCCAGTTCGAAATGGCAGCCGTCGGGATATGACTGGCGGGTGATTTCCTGATTCAGGTTATCCACGCCCGCCTTGGTCCAGGATTCGGCGTCCTTGAATTCGGGGAAGCAAATCCCTGCACGGATAACGCCCGAAGACTGATGGATAAGGTGGTTGCCTGCAGGACTGAAAGACTGCATCAGGACCGATGCATTCTGATGGTAGGAACGCAGGAATTCCATTAGGAACTCCGGCGTAAAATGCCGGGAATTCAGGAACAGGTCGAATTGCACAGGCCACCTTAACAGGCGGATTCCAATCTCCAGGGGCCGCCAGGCGAAACATTCGTTCGCGGAATCGACATCCAGGGTCCCGCTGCTCACAGTCCCATTCTGGTCAATCCCGAATGACTTGTAGGGGTTCTTCTGCACCCAGTCGCGGAACTCCGCCACATATTCCCGGGCGTATTTCTCGTCGCCGGTAGTGCAGTACACTCTCCCAAGCGAAGTCCACCAGCCCTGCCTGTGGAGCTGGACACGCATCTCTATGTCCTTGACGGGCCAGTATTCCCAGTTTATGTCCTTCCCGTAATTCCAGACGGTATCTTCCAGTACGTGGAAGGTGTGCCGGAGGGCGTCATCGGCCCAGAGGAAATCCCTGTCCGACGCTTCCCGCGATTCCGATCCGGGGATGTACACGCCCTGCCTGGTGCGGTAATACTCTAAAAGGGCCTTCGAGGCCTTTTTCCACTGCCCCTTGTCACAGTGCGCCTTAACCTCTTCCAGGCCTGGACGATCCAGGTCCAGAAGCGCAAAGACATCCTGCACATCACCCGCAGGATTGCAGGCGGCAAGGCCGAAGAAAACGCCCCAGAGCAGTATTACCCTCCTCAGGACTGTCATCGGCCGGTAATGTTCTTGCAGTCTTCGGTAACGATGAGCGGACGGGCGTCAGGCTCACGGAAATGGAAGTTGACGTTGGAAAGATGAACGTTGTTGGCGTGCCTGATATATAGACCCGACGCAGGGAGGCTGTGGCCCAGTTTCCTGTTCTCAGGATAGGTATCTTCGGCCTCCGGAACGGGAATCTTAGTCATTTCCACAGTGCCGCCGCCGGGAGAAGTTATATCTATGTCGGACAGGTAAATGTCCTCAGGATAAAGCCCGGGGACACCGGTAATGGAGCTGGACATCATGCTCTCGGACACGGCTGTGACACCGCTGATGGTGACGGCCTTCAGGGTGCTCTTTTCGGCTTGAACATTGCGTCTGCCCATGCGAATGAAAATAGGCGTCTGGACGTCCCGCATCGCGATATTGCTGATGTTGACGTTCTCGCAGATGCCACCGTCTACCATCTCTACGGCAATGCCGGAGATTACGGTCGTAGGGGCCGTGATGCCTTTCACCTTGGTGGACCAGTGGCGGAAATTGTCTTCACTGGCACGGCGGATGGTGATGTTGCTCACAGTAATATTGCGATAGCCGGTGGACGAGCCGGTGCCCAGTTTGACGGCGTTGCAGTTGGATGCGGCCACACAGTTGGTAACCGTGACATTCTCGCACAGACGGTCGCCGGCGCCCTTAAGACAGATGGCGTCGTCCTCGCAGTCGAAAATGCAGTTCTCCACCACCACGTCCTTGGACTCTATGTCTATACCGTCGTTGTTGTAGTTGCAATGGGAGTAAACCTTGATGCCGCTCACGCGTACGCCTTCGCAGTCGGTATAGTACTCCACCCAGTGGGCCGAATTCTCCAGGCGGACATCCTTCACCACGACGTTTTTGCAATCCCGGAAAAGGATAATCATGGGCCTTCCGCCGGGGTCGGCCTTTCCAACGTTGAAAGCATAGTCGCCGCCCTGGCCGTCGATGGTGCCAAGGCCGGTAATTGCTATGTTCTCCTGAAAATTGGCATAAATCAGTGCCGAATGCGGGGATTTTCTGCCGGTTTCCGGATTAACCCAATGGGCCTTGTCGTAAGCGTTGATATCGGCTACGCCAAGGAGTTTCGCCCCCATCTCCAGGTGGAGCTCAACGCCGGATTTGAGTTCGATGGGGCCGGTAAGGAACTCCCCTGCCGGCACCGTGACAGTGCCACCGCCCAGTGCACTCAGTTTGTCGATGGCTTTCTGGATAGCGGCGGCGTTATCCCTTCCCGCTTCTGCCTTGGCGCCGGCCTTGGTTATATCGATGCTCCGGCCCTCGGAACATGCCGAAAACACGGCCAGGACAGCGGCCAGAAGCAGTCCTTTTACTCCTGATCTATCCATGCACCTACTTCCTGATAAACAAGGTTTGCAATCTTCTCCATGCCGGCGGCATTGGGATGGGGACTCGCATACTTGGGAATGCCGCCGAAGCCCACTTCGGCCAGGATATCCACCGCACGCACATCATCCCAGTGATCGGCAATGAGATTCACCGCATCGGCCATTCCGTTGGACATATAGTCGCCGATTATGCAGACGACCTTAGCCTGGGGGTGGCGTGCCTTGATCATCCGGATCAGGCGGATGTAGGCCGAGCAGAAGGTTTTCCCGTCCAGGGCGTCGGCCTCGTCAACGGTAGACGCGGCATCGGCGTCGGCAAGGAGCTCTTCTAGCTTTGCCTTGGAGCCGTCGGGGAATGACGCCGCCCTCATCTGTACACCGTCAATCAATTCCTCCGACGTGTTGTACCAGCTGATATGGCCGTAGTCGTTGGTGCCGCCGTAGATGCACACTACGTCAGGATTGCCTATTCCAAGTTGCTGCAGGCGGGTGCCGAAGTCCCAGCCGTACCAGTATGCAGAGGAATCGCCGGTTGTATTCTGAACCACTGTGGTGTTGCCGGCCGATATATTCTTCTCGTAAATACCAGTGCTCATCTTGGTGTAGATGAGCTTATGCCACCAGGTGTCCGTCACGGAAGAAACGTCGCAGTCGTTCTTGGGGTAGTATGCGCCACCCTTGGTGGTGTCGCACCAGCCCTTGAAAGTGGAAATGGAGTCGCCGATGACACTGACCTTGGTAGTGCGGTTGGCGTCTTCGATAGCAGTAACCGTTACGGTAATATCACTAATCTGCACGCGTCCCTTCTTGGAGTCGCCATTGTGTATACCGCCGAAGGCTATCCTGTCACCGGGATTCACCACCAGGCCGGACACAGTCCTTGTTTCCCAACTGTCGGTGCTGGTGATGGAAACCTCCTGATAGACGGTCTCATCAGTATCGTCCGGCCAGGCGAAATCTGCCGTATGCGCACCGGGATCAGCCTTGGCAAGTTCAGGGGTAAGGACCAGCACTGCCCATTTAGAATCCTGGCTGGAGTTGATACGGGCGCCTGAAACAGTAACCGTAACGATTGCCTTCTTGCCATATGGGACAGTGAACTCGGGCGTAAGGATCCAGCCTCTGGATGAGGTTGTCCCCAGCTTGAGATATCCGGGATGGATGTATACGTTTGTGTCTGTGAGCCAGTTCTTCAAGCGACTGTTTTTAATTGCGTTGTCTTGGCCCTTAAAGGTTAATTCACCGCCAGCGTTGCTACGGTGATAGCCGCCATAGATATAACTGCCTGAATTGTTTTCATCGGTATTCACCCCTGTGTTGGCAAAACTGGAATTGTCACTGGGGCGGAATCCGGCAGCAGAGCTAATAAGGTCAAACTCCCAACGGATCTCGCCGAAGTCTTCCGCCAGGACCACACCCGGCTCCGTGATGGATTCAGGCATTTCGACCACGGTGAAGGAATCTGTGGTAACTTTTACCACATTGGACTCAAGGTTATTTGTTGTGTCTTTCACCTTGAACCAATAGTCTGTAGAAGGCTCCAGACCGCCAAACACGTATTTAGGCTGCTTACCATTCCAGGCGCCGAGATCTGCAGGGAAGTCGAAGGACTGGTCCACAACGGTGCACGCGCTGTCCTTGTAAAGGGTGGCGGTATAGGCCCGGGAAACATCGTCTGCCGCGCTGGCACCGGCCGTCCAGGAGAAGACTGCAGTCGATGATGACTTGGACACAAAGCTAGCCTGAATATCGGAGACTTCACCCAGCGAGACAATCTGAACCTTGACATCCGTTAGCCAGAAACGGTTCTTTTTGTCCACATTCTCATACGAGCCGATAATGAGGCAGCTGTTGGATGTGACGCCTTCTATGCGGACAGTGCTTGTGGTGAGCTTCTTGGATGGCACGTTAAGGGCATATCCATTGGTGAGGGATACCCCAGTGTACTTCCCTCCCTGGCTGGAGAACTTGGGGTTCGTACTCTCTTTTTGATCCGGGGCCAACACCAGTTTGAGGCTGGAATGGTCGTCAACAAACACTGCAACATCATTTTCGGCAAACGTAGGACAGGCCGTCACGGTAACATCAACGGTTGCTGTCTTGCCTTCCGGGATTCCGGACAGGGCCGGAGAAACAATATGGGTACGTGCTCCGGAATCGGTAGTACACACGCGCAGATGACCGTTGTATGCATAAACGGAGCTGTTGCCGAAGAAGCCCCAGTTATACAGGCGCTTGTCGGATGTGACTTTGGTATCACCGTAAACACGGCGGCTGGTAGATTTATAATTCTGGAATGCCACATCGTGCTCCCCTGATCCGGTAATAGGCTCAAGCAGTTTCTCAACAGGGAAAACTCCGGCTGCCACGTGCTCTTCATCGGGGCCCCAGGCGATTTCGCTAAAGTCCTCGGCAAGAATCACGTCTCCAACTCCGGCGTTGGTAACGGTGGCGGGATCTACGACTGTGAACTCCTCGGTCTCGCCTTCCACCGGATCGGATGCGTCACCGTTTTTGGAGTTGGTAACCTTGAACCAGTATTTGGTTGCAGGCTGCAGGCCGCCGAATGCGAACCTAAGCGCATTGCCGCTCCAGCATGAGTGACCTGCCGGGACATCAAAGGAGACCTGAAGGTCGGTGCAGGCGGCGTCCTTGAAGAGTTCCAGTTTGTAAGGAGCTTCAGCATCCTCCGCGGCTGTTCCGCCGATTGTCCAGCCAAAGATTAGAGATGAGGACGAGCTGAATACGAATTTCGCTTCAGGCTTGATGCGAACGGTTTCGTTTTTGTAATCGTCCACGGTGAACGGCTTGGGACGGGTCATCTCCTCCTTGTAAACATTGCCATAGCGGTCCGTGACCGTTACAGTGACAGGCGTGTCTGCGGCCGAAGCCGTAGCCTGGAAGAAGTGACGCCATTTGGCAGTGCTGAAGGTGGTGGTACCGTCGTTCTTGTTAAAGCGTGGGATGGTCATGGCTTCGATATGAAGCGGGTCATAGACACCCACCTCGGACACACTCAGAGGCGTACCGTTCTCGGAAATCTCCACCGTCCAGTCGTCGTCATAATCCCAGACGTTCACGAGAATCACATTATCACCATAACTCTGGATGTGATTGTAATATTTAGGATATCCGGCCGCAGTGGAACGGTCTTCGGAGATCACCTCCTTCACCTTGTTCATGTCATAGGCGCGGAACTGATATTCGCGGGGCTGGAGGGCAGCCTGATAGTAATGGGTAAATTCCGTACCCTTTACATCCCATACGGTAAATCCGCCGGGAGCGCCGTCCTGGGCGATGTGGATGCCGGGCGTATGATAACCGCTCCACCACCAGCTGGCGCAGATGGCGCCGCTGTTGTGCTCAATAAAGTTAGGAGCCCATTCCTTGTTGAAGATATTGTGCGTATGGCCGCTCAGATACCTTACATTGTAGCCGTCAAATATGCCGATGAAGGTGTTCAGGTCGGCGTCCTTGCCGTCCAGCTGCTCACTCCAGTTGAGGCCGGAAGGACGTGCCAGGGGTTCATGGGCCGTTACGAAGATAGGAGTGCTCTTATCAACATAGGAAAGGTCCTTCTTAAGCCAGGCCAGCTGCTCGGCCGTGAAGTTCTTGGCATATTTGCTACGGTTTTCCTGACCAGCTTCAACGCCTGTGAAGTCCATGTTGTCCATCACGATGTAGTGGACCTTGCCCAGGTTGAAGGAATAATAGTCCGGCGTAAGATTCTCGGTGTATTTGAGGGCCTTGTCGAAGTCTCCGGCAACCTCCATCTCGTTGTCATGGTTTCCCATGGTGTGGAAGAAGGTGGTTGACGGGAAGTAGCTGTTCATGGTCTGGATGTAGTCGCTGAAACCGTAGTTGTTGGCAATCCAGTACATATCCCAGGTCATGTCGCCAAGGGTGAGGCAATATACCTTTCCGGGAGCTTCCGCGATAGCCTGGTTCATAAAGCCTGCCACTTTCTCGAACTGGGCCAGGTCGTTGGTACGGCGGGCAAGGTGCATGTCGCCGCACACAAGGAGCGTGTAATTGTCGTTCTGGGACTTCTCCAGGGTGAAATTCACCTCCTCGGGGGTATTCACGTCGGCCGTAAGGGGCTCATGAATCTTGGGAAGGAAGCCAAGGGCTGCGGGTTCGTAGCCGCTGGGGGTAATCATGAAGACGTACCTCCATTTCTTACCGGACAGAAGCTGGTAGTTACCCTGGGCATCGGTCTTTACTATCTCGATACCGTCGGAAATGAGGACGTCCGGGACGCCTTCGCCGTCGCAGGTAACCTGGCCGAAGACATTGAAATCACCCGACGGGCCTTCATTGGCTTCCTGCTGGATCGTTACGGTCTCGCTGGCGTAGGAGTTGGAGAAGACAATCTTCCCGCTCCTGGGCTCTTCGCCCGGATTGGCCGAAATTTCAAAGTTGAACTCGTAATCCACGAGGCCTTTGGTGGTGACATCCTTAATCCACCCGGCTGCAGCGGCATCCACTGTAGCCTTGACGTCTGCATTTGCCTTGGCCGTAATGTCCACGGAACCGCCCTGAGCGCCTACAGTGAAGGAATTCTTCGCCAGGATTAGCGCGCCCTTCTGCTTCTGGGCAACCTGGATGGTCTTGGAATCCTTGTCGCATTTAAGTGTTACGGTAGCCGTACGGACATCGTAGGAAGAATTGGCCACGGCTTTGAGCGTAACGGCCAGATCCTCCCCCGCCTCGCCGGTCGCGGGCAGAACGGTGAGCCAGCTCTCGCTTGAAACGGCAGTCCACTTAAGCGTCGCGGAAAAAGCGACCTGCTTGCTGTCCCCTTCGTCGGAAAGTACTACCGAGCTCTCCCCCTTGAGGGTAATCTTTCCCTCGACAGGCTGGGGTGTAGGTGTCGGTTCGGGCTCCTTGCAGGAAATAGCCAGCAGCGCCAAAACTGCACAAAGGTACCACTTCAGTTTCATAAAATTGTCTTTTAAAATTATTCGTAGTATGCTTTGAGGGCTGCCACGTCGGCTTCGCTGAGCACATCGGCCGTCATGATGAACTCGTCCATCTGGGCGGGAAGTTTGTACTGCAATACGCCGGTGCCATCCTGGCCGATGTTGAGGCTCTTTGAGTCGAAAGAGATATCGGCAAGGGCGGCAGGGATTTCTACCTCGTCTCCCGTATCGATGAAGTCAACGTACATGCGGACTTTGCGGTTCGGGCGGTCTACGGTCAGGATTACGTGCATCCAGCCGTCGGCATAATTGGACGGGAGAACACGCTCGATATCCATCCTTTTGTTGTTACCGTCGCCAACGTTGAACTTTATGTCCTTGGTTCCTCTGTACGAGAGGATGAATCCCTTGTAAGTGCCCTTGTCCCAGTCCTTGTTGGAAATCAGGCTGGGATCGGCCTCTTCGGGGGTGACGGGAGAACCTTTCATCCAGAATGCGACGGAGAATGAGCCTGTGCCCACCTTCACGTCATTAAGCGTCACGTATCCATTATTCAGGGCTACACCTTTGCCGAAGTAGGCGTCGGCGTACTCGAGAGTGCCGGACTTTGCGGTCTGGACTTTGCCGAAAGCGTCGTCGATGCTTTCGTCGAACGGGAGATAAGCCAATACGTTGTGGCCTTCGAGAAGGGCCTCCATACTGCTAAGGGCCGGCGTGGGCTCGGTCTGGTGATTGCGGTACTTAGTGCCGGGAATCTCCGTTTCTTTGCGGGGACCAACCTCCGTGACGTCTTTGAAGACGCCGGCGGGGACGTGTCCGCTCCAGGTTTCGGGGAATTCGATGCCAAGCGCATAGGCAGCGATGGCGGCAACGTCGCGGCCTTCGGCCTCAACTATAGCGCCGTCCGCAACGGTCTTGCCGGCTACGCCAAGGAACACGTATTTTTCTTCGTCGGAATCACCACCGTGGCTCTTGTTTTTTCCGCCATGGTCCGCAGTGACGATGAACAGAGTTTCGTCAAGTATGCCATTCAGCTTCAGCTGGTCGTAAATCCTTCCTACAAGCGCATCGACGGTGCTTATTGTGGAAAGATAAATATCCGTGCCAAAGCCATATTTCTCGCCGATGTCGTCGGGCGATGAGAACTGGACGAACATCAGCGTGGGTGTTTTGCTCCTGAGGTATGTCAGTATTCTGCCGGTTACTTCGGCATCATCCTCCCCTGTCCCCTTTTCCACGTTCAGATTATCCTCCACTATTCCTATATTAATAGGATTCCATTCCACGAAGGAAGCCAGCTCCGCACTGGGCATCGCCTCCCTCACAACCCGGAAAACGGAGGGATAGTAGCTTTTTACCGGATAAGGAGTTTTGGCTATGATGTCGTTGGTACACCCGTGGAACTCCGGAAGGACGCCGTGAATGATGGAGGCCCAACCCTGTGCGCTCATGGTAGGCAGTGCCATCAGGGACTTGTAGGTGGTCGCTCCCCCGTCGAAGATTTCGTCGCAGCGGGGGGTATCCGTATCCTTGAAAAACGCACCCGCGCCGTCCATACCCACAATCACAACGTGCTTGTAAGCGCCTTTTGACACCACCACCTCCGGCTCCGGTTCAGGTTCAGGACCAGGTTCGGGACCAGGGCCAGGAGTTTCGCCCCCCTCAGGATTCACCTTTGGAGTGCAAGCGGCAAAAATGCAAAACAGCGCTGCGAAGATAAATGCGTTCCGGGTTCTCATATTTTTATAATTTTACAATATTGGCACCCCGGGCGCCGGTCAGGGCGCCTGGGGCGAAAAGAGGGGTGATTACCAGTCCTGGACTACAAGATGTTCGTCTGCTATTACGGAGGTAATATCGTAAGTGGAACCGACGCCACCGGCGAGAACACCGATAGTTACATCAGTGATTTCGTTGATGGTGTCATCGTGAGTGTTGTCCTTCCTGACGGTACCGGGGGCAATCATATTAGGATTATCTTCATCGCCTTTCTTGATGATGAAGGAGGCAGTGTTATTCTTGGTACAGCAGAACAGACCTGTCGTGGTCTTGCTGCCCCAGATGGTGCCCGCCAGTCTGTGTCCAGTCATTTGGAAAGTGCTGCTGGCGTCGTTGCCTTCGACGGTTGCCATCAAACCGGCTGTGTAATTCTCACCACCGACTGTTGCCAAATGGGTATCGATGGTGGCATTGGAACGCCAATAATAATGCTGGGTGGTGTTGGGTTTCGGACAAGCGACAATACCGGCTGCCCAGATGGAAGCGGTAGTGGTGGCGTCAACAGTGACATTGCCAGTGTTCCTACAGTTGTTGAAGTTGAAGGAAGCGTTGCTGATCCATCCGCCGATACCACCGACATTGATAGACGTGCTACCCTTGTCTCCGGTGACATAGATGTCTCCGGAATTACGGGCGTACTGCGTCTTGATACCTGTAGTGGTGTAACCAGCGATACCGCCGATGCTGAGATCTCCGCCATTACTCTTGGCAGGGCCGGAATTATCGGTAATGTTACCGCTGTTGGAGCTGTACTTGCTGCCAGAGCCGGTCATGTTGAAATAACCGGAACTGTTCCTTCCGAACAGACCTCCGATGCAAATGTTCTTTGCGCTGCCGCCATTCACGATATTTCCGGAATTGGTCAGTTTATACTGGGCAGAGCTGCCGGCATCGGCAATCACGTTATTCTTGTCCAGATAACCGACGATACCGCCCATATATACGTAATTAGTAGCATCACCGGTATTGGTAACTGTACCGCTGTTGGAATTGTTCTTGAAGGTGCTGCCTGTCTGCATACGACCAAGCAATCCTCCAACATAGTTAATATCAGTTACTTCGCCGGTATTGGAAACGTCACCGCTGTTGGAGTTGCCGTCAAATGTGGCGTTCTTGTCCAGATAACCGATAAGACCGCCAACACGGTTTTGTTTGGAGTTACCGGTATTGGTAACGGTTCCGGTATTGGAGTTGTCGGTATAGGTACCAAAGCGAATCCAGCCAATGACACCGCCGACACTGTTAGTAGCATCTGCATTAGCACCATTATTGGTAATAGCACCGCTATTGGTACAGCTAGTGACTGTCATAGTGCAGGACTTGTCAGACGAGTTACCAGCCTGGCCGATGATACCACCTACAGAAACATCCTTATTCCAGGCGCCATTATTGATTACAGCACCAGTGTTTACGCAATCTGAGATGGTGAAATCAACTCCCCAGAATGTGCCAAGTACGCCGCTGACCATCAGCTCGCTTTCGTTGCCGCCGGCGTTGGAAGTATAGTTGGTGACGCTGGCCTCGTTGGTGCAGCCGGTCATTTCAGCACCGCTATTAGCCTTACCGATGAGGCCGGCGATGTGGTGCTCTCCGGTAACTCCGCCGGCGACGTTGAAGATAACGCTACCCTGGGACTTACAACCGATTGCGGTGCCGGAAAGGACATTGGCAAGGATACCAAGATCCAGCTGGTCTGCCGTAATATTCAGCGTAGAGTTGAGCGTGAGATTCTTCACGGTACCCTTAAGGTCATTGAACAGAGGCTTGGAGAGGCCGGAGATGGTCTTTCCGCTACCATTGAGAGTACCCTCGTAATCCTCGATGGAGGAGAAGGCGGCAGCAGTAGCGGCAGAGACTGCGAAGGAAGCAGTAACATTGGCATCGAGCGTCTTGTTGCCGCCGGCCACTGCATTTACAAATTCCTGGAAGGTGGCATTGTCGTAAATGCTCATTACAGGATCGTCCTCAAGGGCAGTAATCTTGACCTTGACATCGGTAATGCTGAAGCGGTTCTTCGTGTCAATATTCTCATAGGAGCCGATAACAAGCTGGCTGTAAGGATATACACCGGAAATGGTAACAGACTCGGTTTGCCAATCCTTTACCGCAGTAATGCCAAGAGCATGACCGTCAGAGAGAGATGCGCCAGTGTATTTCTTATAATTCGCACTGCCTGGATCCGACTCTCCGTTCATCGCCAGGTTGTTTTCCACAAAGACTGCGACGTCATTTTCATTTGACTCGTGCTTGGTAGCAGTGACCGTAACTTCAATGGTAGCAATCTTGCCAGCAGGGATGCCGGAAAGCGCAGGCGTTACCAGGTGAGTACGTGCACCGCTTGAGGTTGTGGTGATACGCAGATATGCATTCCTGAGATAAAGGGCGCTGTTGCCGACAAAGCCCCAGCCTTTGGACAGACGGCTGCTGCCAAGGTCTACGCCGGTACCGAAGATTCGGTTACCCGTATTGTTATATACGGTGAAACCACCCGCAGGACTTGCGCCGGAAGGAGCATTCAGATTCTTGGGTGAAGGAACGAAACCAGCTGCAGTAGCGAACTCATCCGGACCCCAGCCGATTTCGGAGAAGTCTTCGGCAAGGATGACATCACCCACGGCGGCGTTATTAACAGCAGTTGCATCCACCACAGTGAAGGCCTCGGTTGTAAATGCGACAGCGTCCGACTTCTTATTGCTTTCAGTGTCTGTAACTACGAACCAGTAGTTGGTGGAAGGAGCAAGTCCGCCGAAGGAGAAGCGAGGGCTCTTGCCGTCCCAGCAGCCGGCTTCGGCCTCGAATGCGTGAGAAACCACCAGGTTGGTGCATGCAGCATTGCTGTAAATGGCAGCGGTGTAAGGCTTTGCAATGTCTGCTGCGGCAGATTCACCGTAAGTCCAACCGATTGCGGCGGTGCTGGAAGATACTTCCTTGACGGTTGCCACAAGAGCAGGTTCGTGGATATCGATTACGGTTACCACAATATCCTTGAAGTAGAAACGGTTCTGACCATCATTGTCTGACAGGGAGCCGATGAGAAGCTGGCACTCATTATCAACATTGGTAAGGGTTACAGTCTTTGTTTCCCAAGGTCCCTTGACAGAGGTGATATCAAAGGCCTGACCGTCGGAGAGGGATGCGCCAGTGTACTTCCTGTAAGTAGCTTCAGAAGTACTGGTCTGCGAGTTCATGGTAAGGCCTTTTTCGGCAAAGGCTGCAATCTGCATTCCGCTGTCGTACTTCGTAGCCGTTACGGTTACCTGGATGTCGGCCAGTTTGCCAGCGGGGATACCGGCAAGGGCAGGCGTTACCATGTGGGTACGGCCGCCTTTTGAGCCAACGCGCAGGTAAGCGGTCCTTAAATAAGTGGAACTGTTTCCAAAGAAGCCCCAGCCCTTGGACAGACGGCTCTCGCCAAGATCCACACCGGTACCGAAGATTCGCTGTCCCGTGTTCCCGGAATCGGTGAAATAGCCCTCGGGACTTGCGCCGGAAGGAGCGTTCAGATTCTTGGGGGAAGGGACGAAACCTGCTCCACCGGCAAATTCATCCGGGCCCCAGCCGATTTCGGAGAAGTCTTCGGCAAGGAGAACAGTGCCAGCGGTAGCGTTAGAAACCGTTGTGGCATCCACTGGAGTGAAAGCGGCAGTGGTGAAGCTTATCTTTTCGGACACTTCGTTGCTTTCGGTATTGGTAACCACGAACCAGTAGGTGGTGGAAGGAGCAAGACCGCCGAAGGAGAAGCAAGGGCTCTTTACATCTTCGCCAGTGCCCCAACAACTGGCTTCGGCATCAAAATGATGAGATACCACCAGGTTGGTGCAAGCTTCGTTGCTGTAAATGGCTGCTGTGTAAGGATATGCAACATCGTTTTCTGCGGATGAGGATTCGCCGTAAGTCCAGGAGATCGCGGCGGTGCTGGAAGTTACGTTCTTGGCGGTAGCTTCAAGCACCAGAGGTGCGGGATCGTCCAGAGCCATGATGGTAATCTTGATGTCGCTGATGTTCATACGGGCACTGTTGCCGGCGACGTCTTCCTGGGCGCCGAAGGCGATACGGTTGCCCTTAACGACATTGGACAGAGTGGCAGTGTAGGTCTTCCATGCAGTTGCCTCGTCCAGAGCGATGTCGTAAGTGTTGGTTGAGAGGTCAAGGGTGTTGGTCTTGGTCTCGTCTGTCAGTTCATTCAGAGAACCGGTCTGGACGGACACAGCAGCGTCGAGAGTGGCATAAGAAGAACTGCTCTCGCTGTAGTATGCACTTGCAGTAACTTCAACCTTAAGGGTCGCAAGCTTGCCGTCAGGAATGCTGTTGAGGGCAGGAGTCACAATGTGGGTAACATTCTTACTGCCGACGAGCTTGATGTATCCGGGGTGGATGTACAGATTGTTCTTCGCACCCTGAGCCCAGTGAGCAAGACGGCTTGCGCTGAGAGCACTGGTCTGGGAGCCGAGAACCCTCTCGGTATTCGTATCGACAGGAAGGAATTCATCAACTTCGGTGTTGGCGAAAGAAGACATCGAAGTGGGGAAATAGCCAACGCCGCCGGTAATCAGTTCACTGTCCCAACGGAGCTCGCTGAAGTCTTCGGCAAGAATCACCTGGCCAACGGTCGCGTCTGTGGTGGTTGGCTCTACGACGGTGAATGCAGCCGTGGTAACAGGCAGAGCAGCGCTTGTCACGTTCTTGTTTTCGTCGGTTACAGTGACATAGTAGGTTACGCCGCCGGTGAGTCCGCTGACGCAGAAGCGGGGAGTACCTTCGCCCCAGCAGGAGGCATTTTCTGGAACGGCATAGCTGTCTACGAGAGTCTGGCAGGCAGAGTCGGAGTACACTTTGATAGTGTATGCATGTGCCTTATTTGTGGACCAGCAGATGATGGCGGTGGAGCTGGTGATGCCTTCGGCGGAAATCGAAAGTGCATCTGCCACATACGCCAGTTCGGTGGAGTACATCTTACCGGCCTCATAAGCCTTACCGGGCTTTGCAGTACGGGTCATGGTGCCGCCGTCCTCATCGGTAATGACGATAGCGAAGCCGTCCGTGGTGTAGTCCCCTGCAGGGATTGCAATCATCCAGGGCTTGCCTAGCGGTACGTCCTGAGCGGCAGTGACGGTGACATAGTTCACAGCGGCCTGAGCGGGCGAGAATTCGTTGAAATCGGTCACGAATTCACCGGCCAGGTATTTATCTGTTCCCAGAGCAGCAAGGCTGATGCTGTGGATCTTCTTAGTGTTGTTTCCGGTAGGAGTGACGGAGAAAAGGGCCACTTTCGAAGCGAAAGTAATCTTCTCGTTGTTCGAGGAGCCGGTCATAACGAATGCAGCCGGATCGTAGGAACCTTCCACATAATTCTGTGCGGCAGGGAGGAGAAGACTGGCTACGCCATTATCATAACCGGTAACGACGGAAGCAGGATAGACCGCCTTGAAGGTAGCGGCGACGTTCCCGACGGTGAATTCGGCCTTGGTCTCGCCGTCGTAAACGGCGTCGATGGGTTCGGAGTCAATGCCGTTGACGTTGATGACGTCGCCCGCCGACCAGTAGTTGGGCCATGCAGTACCTTCCTTTTCGCCAAGATGGGTCTTGGTCTGGGCGATGGAGGCCATGAAAGTCACGGTGCCCTTCTTTCCGGGCTCCTGGGAATCCTGTTCCCTAGTGCAGGAAACGAGAGCTGCGAGGGCAGCTAAGGCAATGATGATGATTTTTTTCATAGCTTAATCCTCCCAAAGTTCAATTCCTGCATCTTCTTCTTCCACAGGATACAAGTCCTGTGCACTCAGACAGAGGCCAAAACTAACCTCATACTGGGACACCCGTACCCGGGGTGCGGTGTACTCTCGAGGAGTAGTGGTTTGTTTTTTGATCATAAAGCTGAAATTATATGGTTTTGTTAGTTGTTGCAAATGTCGTCGCGCCTACGCTGAGACAAACAAAAATATGCAATGTGCGCGTGAAAAACAAGGACGCGCGCGAAATTGGGATATATGTAGCTATTACGGGAAGCTATACTTAACTGATTCAGAGGCTATTAAATAATTTTCAAAACTATTTTCGGGAAATGGGAAATAAACCTTTCGGTCCGTAACAAGACGAAAACAGCCCCGTTGAGGGGGCTGCAACTAATGTACGCGGTCAATCTCTGTGAAAAAGGGAGATCGTGCATCATCGCCTACATAGTACTCTCCGGCTAGCTATTTACAAGCTTTTGAATCTCCTGTTCCGGCAATCCTGTAGCTTTAGATACATAGTCTACGGTGGCGCCCATGCTAAGCAATTGAAGGGCTACTTCTACCACGCCCTCTGCACGTCCATCTACAAACCCTTCTGCACGACCTTGCTTAACACCATCGGCGAAACCGTCGGTGTATAGTTCCTGTTTTTCTTCGTCTGATATCATGCCTCTGAAGTATTGAATTCCGAACAGGAAAAGACTACAACTTTGGAAGCTCCGTTACAGATAGCCCGGTGTACTTCGACACGGTTTCTGCCGGCATCCCATCGTTAAGCATTGCCAGTGCCGTTTGAATACGGTTCTTTTCAATGCCCTGTTCAATGCCCTGTTCAATGCCTTGCTTAACGCCATCGGCGAAGCCATCGGTGTACAGCTCTTGTTTTTCTTCGTCTGATATCATGCCTCTGAAGTATTGAACCTGTTCCTTACCGGGAAGATCGTGCATCATCGCAGCCTCTGCAATGGGGGCATAGCGCTTGCCCAAATCTTCCGGTCTGCCTGCAAATGTACGCATATTTTCCAAAAGATAAAACCATGATTCCAAGGGATTAAGACCTTCAATAGTATTTTTCTTTAGCCTGGGAAGTTCACACAGGCAAATTGTGAGCTGGTTACCGTACAATTCGCCGCTTGTGTTCTCCCGCATCTGGTATCGGTACAGCAGCTGGTCTTTTTCGTGTTCGAGTTCAAAGTCCATGAAGCAGACTACATAGACCGG